>Ga0098038_1000029_pt1 | contig 57074 bp, 52 predicted proteins | sample 5B_taG_FD_75051 | JGI IMG/M metagenome (GOLD analysis project Ga0098038, IMG submission 75051) | Marine viral communities from the Subarctic Pacific Ocean - 5B_ETSP_OMZ_AT15132_CsCl metaG | ecosystem: Environmental > Aquatic > Marine > Oceanic | place: Pacific Ocean | collected 2015-01-08 | reverse complement strand
ATCGGGCCATTGAATTATTCGTTTGCACTTCCACCAGCCCCTACCAGCATGACGCTTGTTGGCATTGACTTTAAAAACTCTGTTTCGTTCTAAAGGATATCTGAATCCCTTTACTTTGAGTTCGTCTAAAATTACAGGTCGCTTTTCTACAGGAAGGTGCGCCCATTCTTCTCTAACTTTTGATGATTTTTTTCTTCTGGTTATTTTTTTATTTTTCATGGTGTAATCCCCTTGGTTGATATTACGAGATTACACTATATGTTACCAGATGTCAAATCGAGGCATATATCTTATCTGCTATTTCTTCTCTAATATCAACATTTTCATCAAGAAAAGCTTTTGTGTTCACTCTTCCTTGACCAATATTTTCACCGTTGTAAGCATACCAAGCACCCTTTTTATCGAGTATTCCTAATGATGCGCCGATATCAACAATGTCTCCAGTTCTACTAATTCCTTCTCCATAGGTTATTTCAAACTCTGCTTGTCTAAACGGAGGGGCAACTTTGTTCTTCACAACTTTAACTCTTGTTTTGTTTCCTGAAGCTTCGCCCTCTGCTTTAAGTGTTTCTATTCGTCGAATGTCTAATCGAACAGATGAGTAAAACTTCAAAGCACGCCCACCTGTTGTTGTCTCAGGTGAACCAAACATGACACCGATCTTTTCTCTAATTTGATTAATCATTATAAGGATCGTCTTAGAGTTGTTTAGGTTAGCCACTATCTTGCGCATGGCTTGGGACATCAGCCTTGCGTGAAGCCCCACGAAACTGTCACCCATCTCACCTTCAATTTCTTTTGCAGGTGTTAGGGCAGCAACAGAGTCTACAACGATAACATCGATTGCACCGGATTCAATAAGTTTGTTAGTAATAGTCAGTGCTTGTTCCCCAGTGTCCGGCTGACTTACTAGCAAGTTTTCTACGTCACACCCAATAGCCTTAGCGTATACAGGGTCTAGTGCGTGTTCTGCGTCAATAAATGCGCAAGATCCACCAAGTTTTTGTGCTTCAGCAACTACATGCAAAGCTAACGTTGTTTTTCCAGATGACTCCGGACCATATATTTCACATACACGGCCTTTAGGTAATCCGCCAACTCCAAGCGCAATATCAAGCGCAATTGATCCTGTGGATATTGTTTCTATTTCCATTGAACTGGCATCACCTAATCGCATGACAGTTCCTGTGCCAAATTCTTTTTCTATTTGATTTAGTGCATCACTAAGTAATTGATCTTTATTCATAGGTTTATTGTATGGTTTCCCTTGCAATGGGTCAAGGGCTTAAATACAATAACTTTATGGACAAAAAAGGGCCGAGAAAACTTGTCACTGAAGCAGTTAAAATTGGCACATATGGAAATACAAAGTGGCACTTACAGTTAGAGTGTGGGCATTCTTTGGACTCTCAACGCAAGCCTAAAATTAATGAAACAAAGCTATCCTGTAAGGCGTGTTTAAATCCTGTTTCGACTGAAATCGCTACCATACCTGTTGACCTAGGCGAGGAGCTTGACCCATTGTCGGAGTTAAAAATACGAGCAGCGATTGCATCTCATTTTGATGTGCAGATAGAGCAGGTTGACTTCGCATGGGGTACGGCAACTGTGTTTTTAGATGCTCAGCAGGTAAAAAGAATTTCTAATCAGTGACTTTACAGTCTATAAAGTTTTCTCTATGACGCCTGTAATATAGTAACGGCTCTTCTATGTGTGAAACCGTTGCTCCTAGTTCTAACATTTTGTCCCATAGTGCCCAGTCTTCGCATGCTGCGTCACCTTCTTGAAAATCTTCGTGTCGCTTGTATCCTGCTTTTTGTCCAAGGGCAGTTCTGTACATCATTGATCCATGGTGCCCATCCCATTGCCAGTAAACATCGCCGTCAACTATATTTTCTTCCTTAGCGTCTCTATGCCCCATTTTATGTTCTCCTGTAACCATTACATGATACGTCACTATGTCAGTGTCTTGTTTTAGCAAGGTTTCAACTGCGTCTGATCTTAGCCAGTTGTCTGCCCCAAGGAACATCGTGTATTCGGTTTCAACTTTCATAAGCATATCTTGAAAGTTATCCACTGTGCCTAAGTTTTTCTTTCTAAGGGTGTATTCAACTTCTGGATAAATTTTTGGAAGGTGAGCACAATCTCCAACACCGTCGTCAACAAAAAGTATTTTTTCTGGGTGTACAGTTTGTGATAGTAAGCTTTCAATACAGTGTGAAGCAAGGTGCCCGTAATAGTATGATGCGACTACAACTGTTAGCATTACGGTATCCTGTTTGGATCAATATTTGGAACTAACCGTCCGTCTACTAAGTAGTCAGGGTAGTCTAGTACGCTATCCGATTTACAAAAGCCATTCATGTATGTCATGCGAGATTGATCAGAAGTATTTGCTTCACTTCCGTGTACAATCATAACTGACCAAATCATAACATCGCCTTTTAGCGCTATGTGCTTTTTCCCAAATAGTTCATTTCGCTCAAACTTTCTAAGGTTATCAGGCGCATCAAAAGTATCCCATTTGTGCGATCCCTCAATAAATTCCACGGCTCCGTTTTCATCCGTAATATTGTCTATCGCTATTATTGTTTGTAGGTAATCTGTCTCGACAGTATCTTTGAATTGAGAGCTTTCTCTGAAAATTGTATCTCGGTGCCAAGCAAATGTATCAATATCTTCTGCTTCTCTAAAATACACTTGATTGTTTATTTGTCTTACATTAGGTCCTAAAAATGTGCTAACAATATGTAGCATTCTTGGGTCAGTTCTAATCACGTTCAAATAATCGTTAGCTAATGCAGGGTAGAAGATTAAGGATTTCTTATTGTAGGCTTTTTCGCTTGGAACATGCGGATATCCTGCGCTAGTTATATCTTCGTCTGTAACTGAGTAGGCGGCAGCTTTCATCAAATCACATTCTTTTTCTGTGAAAACCGCAGGAATGACTACCACCCCTTTTTCTAAGAATACTTCTTTACTAGATGAAAGGGACATAATCACTGTATATTTTGTATCTGGCGTCAGGGGCAAATTCATCTTGTTCTCCCTGAGTAACTGCGTATGCTTTTTCGTAGCCTGCTTCTTTAACTAGGCTTACAACTCTATCATCGTACTCACCATATGGATACCTTAAATATTTTGTAGGGAAGGGTGCTGTAATTTCTTGTAGCACTTCTTTATCTGAAAGTTCAGTCAAGTTTCTATGCGACCAAGTGTGCCATCCTATTTCAAAATTGTAGGTAAAGCAGAGTTGCTTCACTTGCAAGAGCGTGCAGAATGTTTCTAGTTTGGGTACGTTTTCTAAGTCAAACTCGTTGTCTTTGCCCATATAATCACCCATGACAAACATGATTCCTGACTTGCCCTCTAGAACATCTTGATTTTCGTACACATTCGAGTACACCCCATCGAACCCAATTGGCTCATTACAGGCAAGGATTTGCTCACGGGTGTGGTAGTTTGAATGATCTTCATTTCCTATGTTGTGTGCTAACCTCATGCGTACTCCCATACGTCAACCACATGTGTGTACTCTCTGTAGGGTATCTCAAAATGTCTTATTCGTCTACCGAATCCGTAAGGCTTAAGCCAGCCTTTTATACCCGCAATCATGATCTTGGTCCCGTGAGTTTGAGATGACGCTCCATGAATTATTCGATTTACAAGCGCATGATCGTATTGTTCGTATAGGACTCCGGTTGCAAGCACTAGGTCGTACTTGTGCGTTATCTGTTGGACTCGCTCGACTCCTTCTGGAAGTCTGCCTGCGGCTTCGTCGCTAATCTCGAAAGCATGCTTTGTGTCGCTGGGTAGGTCTTTTGTGATCCACCCTTCTCCAGCTCCGATATCCAATGCTTGAGCAAATGCGGGGCCTACATCTTCCAGAACTGTCAGGTAGAATTTTTTTCGGTAGATATCGTCTGAGTTGGTTTGGTAATCCCAAGGGTCGGATGTTCCGTACCACTCTTCTAGCTCTTCTTTTGTTTGCATACGATTTATTCTATAGCCCTGACTTGTTTTTGGCAAAGACTACCTACCCATTCGTGTGGTATTAGGCGATACCCTACGAACGGCACTAGGCTGATCCTGTAATGAAAATACGATCTACTTGCTCTTCAACTCCAACGCCGCCTATTTTTTCAGCGACGCAACACTCCCCAGATTTGGCTCTGGTAGCCCGTGTGCCGGAACCGCTTGGGCTTTTGCTAGTTCCGAACCTACTCCTCAAGTCCTAATGTTCTCCGTGCAGTGACTGGAGTGCTGCCTAGCACTTTGATCCAGTGTATCGTGCGATTCAAATCTTCACTCTTTGGGTAGGCGTGCCCGTTTATATCACCAGTTGCGTAACGTGTTTCCCACCAGTGTCCAAGCAAGCCTTTATGTCATCGAGATTTCTCGGAAGGCTTTAAAAATTTCTCTCCTGTCTTGTTGCATGTTACTTTATAATTACAAGCGAATAGTGTCAAGCCATATTTTCCATTTGTTTTCTTGACAAATCTTTTTTATCATATGGGCATGCTTAATTTAAAAATGCCTAGTTGGTTTGAGGATGCGCCATGTTCAGGGCAAAATGAATTGTTTTTTTCAAGTCATCCTTCAGATAGAAAGAAAGCATGCCAAGTGTGTGTCGATTTTTGTCCAAGTGTTAATGATTGTTTACAGTTTGCTGTATCAGAAAATCTTAAAATAGGAGTATGGGGTGGAAAGACGGGCCCACAGCTAGAAAGATTGGTTAAGACATATGAGTAAGAATGAAGAAGTAGACTTTTTAGATAATGATGTCTTAGCAGTTATGAATAAAAATGGAGTGAAGGTTACGTTTATTGTGTGTGACAATGATGCTCTTGGACCAGAGCCCTATAAATTACTGCTTTGGGATGAGAGTGCTGTTTTGGTTGGATTGTCATATCAATATTTGCATCATCACTTTAACGAAATAATTATGAATGATGTTTTAAAAGATATGCAGTCTACAGTTGACACTGATATGTGCCAGATAGACGATATTGAAGACCATCCAGACTTTAGAGAAAAAGCTATTGACGCTATGAGCGATAATCTTAGCAAGATACTTAAAAGTTTGATTTCTTCTCCGAAAGGTAAAATAGAAAGTTTTAGGTCAGCGTCTATTGATGAGAGTATTTCTGAAATTTTAGATTCTTGACTTTTCTGTCACTTTCGGATACTCTATTACTAACTACTATTTACTATGAGGTAAAATGAATAAAAAAGATGATACTGTTCCAGATCTTATAAATGAGATTTCTGGCAAGTTAGAAGATCTTGAAACTTGCATATTTGAAGAGTCTGGAGCCGCAACATTAAAAGAAGTTCCTTTGGAAGATGAAGAGTTCTTACAAAGAATTGCTGATTTGCACTCTTTGAAGAAAAAAATAAGCGATATCTATTCTGAATATCAAGATATAGTTTCCTCTAATGTTGGCTTAGTCACTCAACCTGTCCAAGTTAATGGAGCGACAGTTGAAATTAAGAATGGCTCTTCTAGGAAGACATGGGCGCACAAGGATCTTGCTGCAGATGTAAGCAGAAGAATTGTTCAACGAAGCGTTGATATTGACACTGGAGAAGTAACTAAATCTGCTGAAGAAATGATGCAGGAGATGGTAGGCTTTATGGGCGTTTCATATTGGAAGGTTACTGAGCTTAAAAAGATTGCTATTGATGCAGATGAATATTGTGAAGTTAGTGCTCCAAAAAAGAGCGTAGTTATTAGGAGATCAGAATGAATATTTTAAATGCTCTGTCGGAGCCTTTCCCAAGTGAAGTTGAGAAGCAACTCAAAAAGGGAGGCGCTAGTTTAACTTACATTCCAGTTAGTGAAGTTATTACACGTTTGAATAAAGTTTTAGGCGTAGATATGTGGTCCTATGAGATTGTTAGCTGTTATAGGGATGATCTTGATCCTGATTTTGTAGTTGCCCATGTTCGTCTTACGGCTACCTTTGTTCCAACTGATGATGCACCTTCTATTGTCATAACTAAAGATGGTATAGGTGGTCAGAAAATAAAACGAACTCGAAATGGAGACATCTTAGACTTAGGCGATGAAATGAAAGGGGCAGTTTCAGATGCGTTAAAGAAAGCTGCACAGCATTTTGGAGTGGGCCTTTATTTAGCTAGATCTGAAGAGTCTATGAATTTAGAAGCATATGAAGAGCAAGCTCAAAGCGCTATTTCGAATGAGCATTTTGAAAAGTTGCGAGAGCTACTAAACTCTTTAGAGCCTGATAAGAGGTCAGAGGCCAAAGACTATTGGGATAAGATTTCTAATAATCTTGAGTTTGAGCAAAGCAATATAAGCAATGCTTTGCTTTCAGAAATGTTGTCATTTGTAAAAAATAATCTAAAGTAGTTGATATGCAAGACAGCTTACCGATGGAGCCAGTTCCATACGCTCTGCCAAAATACTTATCGCCAAGCTCTATAGGAACATTTAATCAATGCCCAATGAGGTATAAGTATGCAAAACTAGATAAAATACCTGAGCCTTCTACAGAGCCACAGATTTTAGGTTCATTTGTGCATGAAATATTAGAAGATCTTTTTAAGCTAGACGCTGATGAGCGCACTGAGCAGAATGCTAGAAAAATAGCTAAAGGTCTTTGGAATGATAAATGGTCTAAAGAGTACCATGATCTACCTAAAAAAGATTCCACTGAAAATGAGTTTAGGTGGAAAGCATGGTGGTGTGTTGAAAATTATTTCATAATGGAAGACCCTACTTCTTTTGAAGCTGAAGGGATTGAAGCCAAGATGGACGGGGACATTAATGGGGTTCCTATTTTTGGAATTATTGATAGATGGTCGCTGTCAGATGACAACAAGTTAATAATTTCAGATTACAAGACAGGCAAAAAGCCAAGACCTCAATATGAGTGGGAAAAGAAAATGCAAATTTCAATTTATTGCATTCTTCTTGAAAAAGAAACTGGTCTTAATATTGACAGGGGTGAGTTGCTATACTTAAAATCAGGAAGTTTTGCACGGTATGACATTTCTGAAGAGATGAAAGACGCTGTGACAAAAGAAGTTACGGATACATGGGATCAGCTAAAAGTTAGTTGCGAGTCTGGTGAGTTTGAGACTAGGACAGGCCCTTTGTGTAACTGGTGCAACTATCAGAAAATATGCCCTGCATGGAGGAAGTAATGGCATCTATGAAAGACTTTGAAATAATTGTATCAGAAGATATAAAAAATAAATCTTCTGAAACAGATAGAGAGTTTTTAAAATCTCATAAAGAGGAATGGCGAGATGCTCTGCTGGTAATTGTACAAACAGTGTCACATAAAATTAAAGAGCTAGACAATGAGATTCATGCTTTACGAAGCACATACTCTGGATTCGAAATTGACCCTGCTACTGGGCTAGATGAGCAACGCACAAAAGCAAATCGCTTTAGATTCCACGCCGAAAAGAAGTTAGCAGAAGTAGACAGGCTTATTGGCATAGGATCTGAAACAAATGAAGATGGGAAGCTAATCGATTTTTTACGCCAAGCGATTATAGCTCATCGTGATTGGAACAAAGATAAAGGTATAGTTAATTCTGAAGGTGACGATTACTTGTATGCGGCACTCGATGGAGAATGGAAATTCTAATGAAAATAGGTTTTGCATCAAATGATTGGTCTAGAAGTGTGGTTAATATGTATGGTCACCCTGTAATGGGCGGATCAGGGCATATTAGAATTGGTCAGTACATGAAGTATCTTAGAAAGCAAGGAGTAGATGCGGAGTGTGGGATTTTAGCGCAAAATAACATGACTGGCACTTTTGGGATACACTGTTGGAATGGTGTAGACCATTTTGATTGTGATATTATTGTCATGCAAAGGTACATGCATATGCAAGCTTTGACTGATTTGATACGAGCAAAAGCTTCAGGTCAAATAATATTGCAAGATGTTGATGACTGGTATTGGGGGCTAAGCCCGTTAAATGCTGCTTATGAGGCATCGTTACCTTCTAGGAACCCTAGAGAAAACACAGATTGGTATCGAGATATTATAAAGGCTAGTGATGGTATCATAGCTTCTACCGATTTCTTATATGAGAAGATGAAACTTTGGAATGAAAACACGCTAATCCATAAGAACCATGTAGAAGCTAATAAATACGCTTCAAGAGTCCATACAAATTCTACTGAAAAAATTGTAGTTGGTTGGATGGGATCTACTTCTCACAGAAGTGGTGATCTTGAAATTTTACGTCCGCATGCACAACAAATTAGTGAATATGCAACATGGCACCATACAGGTCATATCTCAAGTCCGCACATTCCTACCTTTTCAAGCGCAGTTGGTGCAAATGGTTCTGAAGTCTCTGTGAGTGCATTTTTACCACCTGAGCAGTTACACTTAGGATTTAATTTTGATGCAGGCATAGTTCCTTTGACAGACATACCTTTTAATCATGCTAAGTCATATATAAAAGGAATTGAATATGCGTGTGGAGGAGTTCCTTTTGTTGCCTCTGCTTCTCCAGAATACATTGAGTTAGCAGAAAAACATGGAATTGGAGTCATTGCTAAATCACCTAAAGACTATGTAACACTACTAAAAAAGTTTGTTGACCCTGAGTATAGGCAAGAAGTATCTGATAATAATTTTAAAAAAGTTAAAAGCTTTGATACAGCTCAAGGGGCTAAACTTTTATTTTCAACTATTAAAAAACTTGTAAAAGCCGCAAGATGAAAAGAGGTAAGCCTTTAAGAAGAACTCCTTTAAAACGAGGAAATAAACAGCTTAAGCGCACACCACTTAAACCAAGATCTGACAAAATGAAATCTAAGTATGTGGATAGGCGTAAGATAGTTTCAAACATGCTTAATGAGTATCAGTCCTGTGAGGCATGCATAATATTTAGCGTTTATGACGGCAAATCAGGAATTGTTAAAGTAAATCAAACTGTTGATGTCCATGAGATTATAAATAGATCTCAAAATGGTAGCATATTAGATAAGAAGAATTTATTAGCTATATGCCGTAAATGTCACAGGAGGGTCACTGATAATCCAAAACAGGCTGAACTTGTTGGACTGCACTTAGAAAGTTGGTGCAATTCTGATCGCCACTATTTAGAAGCAGAGCGCATCAGAGATAGTTGGAAAAATGGGCTTCCTGAAATACCTTTTTGGTTGAAAGAGAATACAAATGAATAAACGATTAAATACTTTTTTAGGTGAAAAACTAAAAAATCATCCTGACTTGTTAGATGAAATGAATTCTTTAGCGGGTAATATTCCTGACGGCCTGTTGCCGTTACTAGATAGAGAAGACGTGGATGAATCTACGTTGTCACAGATGCAAAAAGATTGGCGAAAAGATGGAGTGGTTATACTAAATAACTTCATACCAGAGCCACTGATTGAAGCATATCGTGCTGATTGGATTCAACACAACAGAGTAAACCATGACAGGCCTTTAGGATATCCCGGAGAATGCGCCTACTATCAAGTGCCAAGTTTGATGAACATCTCAACATTTGGTCCACTACAAGACGTTATGCGTTCTTTGATTGGTGAACCGATGGGGGTGCATTTGAATCTAACTGGGTGGAAATCAACTCAAAGGAATTGGCACCAAGATGGTTATCTGAATCCTGATTCAAACTATGATCACTATTTAGCAATCTGGGTAGCGCTTGATGACATTCATGAAGATTCTGGACCGTTTGAGTATGTTCGTGGATCACATGTTTTACCTATTATTACGCAAGACAAGACTTTGGCTCGATTAGAGGAGTCTGAGAGGCGTGATCCTTTATGGCCGAAATATTCAGAGAGATTTCTTACTCCCATGTTTGAAGACATCTTAAATAGAGGTGAGTTAGAGATTGAGAAGTTCTTAGCTAAAAAAGGCGATGTTTTGCTTTGGCATGCTAGGCTGATGCATCGTGGTTCAATTCCTAATGATCCTGACTTGTGGAGAGAGACGGCAATTCTGCATTACTCTGGCGTTAATCATAGACCTGATATGCCTTCGCCAGCAATACAGCACCAACAAGGAGGTTGGTACTTTCCATTGAATCAAAACATTCCTTTGTAATGCCTACCAACTATGGCAAGAAGGCGAAAGCTAAAGCAACTAAGTTGCATAGTCTCGTCGTTAGAACACGTGATAATTTTACTTGTCGTTGGTGTGGGATAACTAGAGGAGAAGGCAAGCAGATTCAGTGTGCACATATTATTTCTCGGAGTATTTCAGCCACTAGAACTGATGAGCTAAATGCTTTAGCTCTTTGTGCTTCGTGTCATTGGAAGCAGTCTAAAAATCCTTTGGTGTGGGCAAGGTGGTTAGAGCAAGAGCTTGGCAATGAGCATCTTGACTATTTGTTAAGTAAAGGGGTTGCAGGTGTCAAGGTAAACTGGGATTCTGAAGTTGATAGGCTTCAAACAATTCTTGACGAGATGTCAAATAATCAATAAAATATAGTTATGAATGATTCGTTTAATAGATCAAAACCAATTAGCTCAGTCGAAATAGAAACAGAGCTTATACGCATTACCCAGCAGATGGAAAAAGAAACTGAAGACTTTGAAATTTTAGTTAAAGAGCATGCTGTAAAAGAAGCGGAATACAAGAAGAATTGGTTTAAAGAATATCTTGCTGCTGAAGGGGCAGTAAAGCAAAAAGAAAGCTGGGCGGGTTACAAGACAAGCGAGTTGCACTACGAAACATTAGTTGCTGAAGCTTTAGTAAAAGCCAAGAGAGAAAAGTTGCATTCCCTACGAACTGCTTGTGATGCTTTACGAACTCTTGCAGCTAATGTTAGATCTCAGGTGAAGTTTTAATGATAGACAAAATAGATGATGCGATAAGGTACTTAGCGGTAGATATAAACTCGCTTACTCCGTTAGAAGGCAATGCACGAATTGGAGATGTTGATGCTATCAAAGCTTCTTACAATAAATTTGGGCAACTAAAACCAATTGTAGCGGTGAGAGATCTTAGTGGGAAAGTTACGGTTATAGCAGGAAATCATCAGTTGGCAGCAGCTAAAGAATTAGGCTGGGATGAGATAGCTGTTTCTATAGTGGACTTGAATGAGGAAGACGCAATTGCATTTTCATTAGCAGATAATAGGATATCTGAACTTGGGGAAATAGATAAGCAGAGCCTGTATGACCTTATTTCAGATGTTTCAGAGGCTGACCCTGAGTTTTTTGATTTGTTAGGTTGGGATGATTTTGCTGTTACAGCTATTGAAAATTCTGTCATACAAGAGTCTAGAGCTTTAGACAGTAATGAGGGATGGCAAGCACCTCAAATAATTGTTTCGCCACAGCCAGATGATTCAGATCATAAGTTTGTAGATGAGCTTCCTGATAGTGGTGAAGGCGGAAAGTCTTTTAATCCAACATCAAGTACTGAGGATATAGTGACTCAAGGAAGCACTGTCACGCCTGTGACGTCTAATAAAAAAGTAACAGTGCAATATACGTTAGTTTTTGAAGACACAAATCAGCAAAGAGAATGGTATGACTTTTTACGACACATTAAGTCGTCAGATAAATACTCGGGTGACACTTCTGCTGAGCAAATTCTTGACTTTATCAACCAAAATATGGATCAATAAGCATGCCAAGAAAAAGAATGTTTTTAGACATAAACTGTGTTGATGCTTCCAGAAAAAGATTAGAGCACATTTATGACACGTTTGATACTGTATGTGTTTGTTTTTCTGGTGGTAAAGACTCAACTGCGATGTTGTATTTAGCTAAAGAGATCCATGAGAAAAGAGGGCTAGGCCCTGTTAAAGTTTTGTACAGAGATGAAGAGTTTGTTGCCCCTTCTGTGACTAAGTTTGTTAAAGAAGTGAGTGAGTATGACTGGGTTGATATGGAATGGTATTGCTTGCCTACGTTTAGCGAACTGTTTTGCTTGGGACAAAGAGAGTTCTTATTAACTTGGAGCGCAATGCGAGAGTCAGAAGGAAGACTGTTTACTGACATACCAAAACATGCGATAACTGCTGAACACTTTGGTGAAGATCGGACCAAAACGATTTCTAGAAAAATGGATGAATACCTGATGCAAGGCAAATCAGGAAGAGTAGCTTTTCTTCTAGGTATTAGAGCAAATGAGTCAATGCTTCGTTACAGAACTGTTGTGCAAAAACTTCATGAGAACTATATAACTCGACCTAAGGGATTATCTAAATCTATCCCATTAAGACTAACTAGACCTATATATGACTGGGGAACCGATGATGTTATGAAGTTTGTCACTGAAGAGCATAATGGAACTTTTTCAGAGTATTATGATTTAGCTTACTTAGGTAGAGCTAATCAAAGAGTTGGTATGGCTGTACACATTATTGCTGCACGAAGAATAGCGGATGTTATCAGAACTGAGCCAGAGTTTTACGACAGGATTATTGAAATTTTCCCACACATGGATGGACACCGACGTCTTTGGCCTGAGTACGATGTTGAAAAAGCTATTATGTCATATGCTTCAAATGGATGGGATGGAGTGAGAGAATGCATTGAGAATACGTATATGACTCCGGGTTTGAAAAAAAGAGCTATGGTATTTGCACATCAATTCAAACAAGCAAGAGCCAAAGACCCATACGGATATCCGATTGAAAGTTGTGTTAGGACTTTGATGATCTCTGAGATTTGGGGATCACCTGTTCCGATTGGGCCAAGAACAAGATCAGATCGACTCCGAAGACAAGACCAAAGTTGACTTTTTACAAAATTTAGAATATTCTATAATTATGGACTATGCAAAAACATCTGACTTAAAACCTTCAAAGTGGCAAACAATCGGACATGTGCCCGGATCAGATAGAAAAGTTTTAGTCAAATCAATAAAAAAGTACGGGATGTTGCATCCTTTGACTATTAAACCTGATGGCACAATTATTGATGGTTACCATCGTTGGGCGCTTGCACACAGAAACAATATAAAAGAAGTTCCAGTTGTAGTTGTAGACGTTGATGATGTGGATGCCATGATACTGCATATTCAGTTAAATAGGTATAGAAGTATTTCGGTTGGAAAGTATTTAGCCAGAGTTATGAAGTTCATTAGAATGACCGAAAAATATACTGATACTGAAATACAAGATATGCTTATTATGGAACCAGAAGAGTTTGATATTTTGAAGACAGGCAACCTTTTGAAATCAAGAAACCTTAAAAAGTACTCATACTCAAAAGCATGGGTGCCGATAGAGTCAAAAACTGGTGAAGAAATTCATATAGAGAGACGCACAGGTTTACCAGATCACGTATGACTCCCAAGCAAAAGCAATGGGACTCTCTTGGAATTTCAATTAATGAGTCTTTCACTAAGGAAGAAATCCTATCAAAAAGTAAAGCAGACTACATTGTTGTTTTGAATCCAGTTCAAGTTTATGATAAGAACCTTGAAGCTTTTGTTTCTGTTCCAGACCGATACGTTACTGGAAGAATCAATCCAGAAACAGATTTTTTAGATAACTGGGAAGTTGTAAAAGGTAGATATGAAATATTGCCCAACAGCTTAATTGTTGATAAAGCCTTAGCAATTGTAGAAAAGTCTTCTAGTGCAACATCTTTGCATAACTGTGGCGTTTTAGATGACGGTAGAAAGTTCTACGTTAGCATTAAAACTTCAGGGCACTCGTTACAAGTCGGAGATGTACTTGAATATATAGACTCGTATGTAGTCGTAATGACTTCCCATGATGGTAGCATGCCAGTGTGTTACTACAATTTAGATGTTCGTCGCAAAAACAAATCAGTTTACAGAATAGACTCTAAACAGCATGACTTTGTTTTGAAAAAGAGGCATACTCCAAATGCTAAAGATAGGTTGGAGGAAGCCCAAGAAGTTTTACATATGAGAGAAGAATGGTCATCTGAGGTAGTTTCTGCTTTACAAGATTTGCAAGTTAAGATTACAGATGATAAAGTTACTCTTACTTTGAATAAATTTTGGTCTTTGGATAAAGCAAACACTAAAAAGAAAAGACAGCATGCAGAGTCTGTGCATGAGAAAATAAATGAGTTGTTTAGAACAGATTATAACAAAGGTGTGTTTGGTCAGACAAAGTGGGCGCTCTTAAATGCATTAAACGAGTACATTGACTTCCACAGAAATATTCCAGATGCAGAAGCGGCGCAACACTGCTTAGAGATAGATAATTTTAGCCATAGACTAAAAGTACAGCTTTTTAACTTTTTAAAGGAGATTTAGTGGCAAAAGAAAAAAAGAAGTGTTACTATTGTGATGACTACGTTGAAATTAGTGTCGGCGCTTATAGAAAAGTTTCGGGGTGGGCACAAATTCGTGAACAAGGCGGTAGCAACTCATTAGCCTTCATGTCTGAGCCAGAAGCATGGGCGCATTCTGCGTGCATTGATAGGCAAAAGCAAATTAAAAGTGGAAGATTTAAGCAAACAGAAACTTTGTTTTAATGGATGGCGATAAAAAAGATATCACAATAACTTTGCCTTTTGATGTAGCTGTTGCAGCCTTATCGGCAATAGAAGCGTCTAAGGATAGAGTAGACCCTGAACGAACTGAATATCGGCAAAAGCTTTATGATGCTCAAAGAATCTTCATGCAAGAAATGGAAGTAGACTAGATTATAATTTCTATTTTGCGCCTTAGGCCCATACCTAGCCCTGCGCAATGGTTGAAAGCATGGACTGCTGCATCCACTTGGTCGTCATGAACATTAGCTTCAGGAAACGCAGACATCTCGTCAATAAAGTCAGTGTTCCATGCTCCTTCTAATAATCGAACATTTCCGTTTGCTACTGCGGCTGATAGTGGTTTTGCTCTTGTTTGTTTATCACCTGTAGCACGTTGTCCAGTAAAATCATATCCCTGAAGAACGTAACGTGCATATTGGTCAAGTAAGTTTTTACCAGCAGATCCGGGTTCTTGTTCCATTCGTATAGGTATCTCAGGACCGTCTTCTATTGCGGTCTGCCGTATAAAGCTTTCTATTTTATCACCTTTAGCTCTTATTCGTCTGATATCTATTATGTAGAATATTCCATTTTCAAAAGCTGCGAGACAGCCGACTGTCCAGTCAGGATCTGGATTAGACGGAGTTGGTTCAGTTGCGGCTAAATCCCAGAATCTTACTAGTGACGCATTTTTTGAAAAGCTTGGCATCTCGTTTGGCTCTAAAGTAATAAAGCTAGTTCTGTCGAACATTGATCCTAAGGTAGTTGCCCACCAGTCACCGAACTCAAGCCTCTTACGTTCGATTGGGTCTAGTTCTGCCAGTACTGCACGATATGAGTCTGGGTCAATTCCGGGATTGTCTGTTAGTTTAGACGGTATAAATATTCGTCCGTGTTCTTTACCTTCGACAAGAAAACGTTGCCTTACCCAATTTGGAGCAGGGTTTGTTGCGGCACGCATTCTAAGCGGAACCGTAGATAGTGGACCATTCGCAGGGCGACGTAAACGAGAGAACATATACCTATAATCAGCTTCTCTAATTTCTGTAACTTCGTCCATGCCAATAAACTGAAACTCTGAACCTTTATATCGAAGATAGTCATTTACATTATTTAAGTATCCGAAAGTTATTCTTGCCCCGCTGGGAAATGTGGCTGTGTACATATTAGAGTTCCAGTGAACGTCATCGTATTCACTGACCCACTCTCTGAACCTGTCCATGAGTGCTCCGGGCAAAGCTAAGTCAGCATATGTCCGTCGAAAGAGAATAGCAGAATAATTTGGGATATCAACATATTGTAAAGCTGCCATAAGTAAGGCTGAGCTCTTTCCCCCACCTGCTGCACCACCAAAAAGAACTTCTGTTGTTTCAGACTTCAGAAAGACTTTTTGTGTCAAAGACGGCTCTTCTATCCAATAGTTTGACCCTTTAGGTTCTAAGTATTCTTTGATTTTTTGCCAATCCGCTGCTTCTGTGGACATATTTGCTTGTCTCCTGTGCAAAATAACGGTAAAGTATTATTATGAAGAAATTTTTGAGTCGTACATTTGCGGCCCATACCTTAATGGTAATTTCTATAGGTCTAATCCTAGTTGGTATTAGTATACTAAGTTTAGGGTGGGGTTTAGCAAGTGGTGGCTTGTGTTGTGGAATATATGGAGTCCTTTTAGGAGCAGATTAATAAATGGCTTGGAACACTTCTAACAAATCTTTGGAAGACGCTTTACGTAACGCAGCGTCAAAAGCCATGCCTATTTCAGTAGGTGCTCCAATTTCATACAGCCCTTCTCTGCAAAAAGGATCAGGCTACCATGATGGTTGGGATATTGTAAAGGCATATAAAGAGGGTGTATCTCAGGTAACATGGGTATTTAGGTGCATTGACGTTATATCGTCTAATCAAGCACGATTACCTATGATTCTCCGTAAAGACAACAGTCCTTTTGGAGAGATAGTTCAAGAAGATGATTTGTTAAAACTTTTTAACAACACAGCTAATAATGGAGAAAACGCTTTCGCTTTTAGATATCGATTATCATCTCAGCTTCTTATGAGCAGTAGAGGGGTGTTTGTTGAAATTGTTAGAGGAAGAGGCGGGATGCCTATTGCGTTACATCTTCTGCCTCCACAGAACACTTCACCGATTCCTGATGTTAACAAGTTTGTAAAAGGGTTTGAAGTAAAGATAAGCGCTCACGAGAAAAGAACGATAAAACCACAGAACGTTATTTGGATAAGACGCCCCCATCCGCTAGACCCTTACTTGTCCATGACTCCTATGGAAGCAGCAGGAGTTGCAATAGAGCTTGAAAGCTTAGCTAAAATTTACAATAGAAACTTTTTGATAAATGACGGACGACCCGGAGGATTGCTAGTCATAAGAAGTGAAATAGACGAGCAAGACAAAGATGAGCTAAGATCTCGTTTTCAAGGAAACATTGGGCGTGCTGGTTCAGTTGGTGTTATTTCATCAGATGATGGTGCCGACTTTGTAGACACAGCGGCAAGTCCTAGAGATGCGGCATATGTGCAAATGAGAAATATAACCAAAGAAGAAATACTAGCTGCGTTTGGTGTGCCTGAATCAATTATAGGTAACTCTGCTAATAGGACTTTCTCTAATGCTATGGAAGAAGGTAAAGTTTTTTGGATGGAAACCATGTCACCTCATCTAGATTTGATAGCTAGGTCTTTTGATGCAATTGATCCTGATAATTTTATTGATTTTGACATAACTAACGTACCTGTGCTTGTTCTAGCTAGTCAAGAAAGAGAAAAGCATAATCTAACTGAATTTCAGCTAGGATTAATCAGTGTCAATGAATATAGAGAGTCAGCTGGACGAAAGAAAGTAGAATCAGATATTGCTGATTCGCTACTATCTAATCCAAATCAAACACCTATCGCTAATACTGAAAAACCAATGAATCAAGACACAGAAGATGTTCTGGAAGCAGGAGTTCCGTTTGGTCAGCAAGGTCAAGCAGCAAGCAATCAACAACTTGGGGAATTTGATCCAGAAACAGGTAGATATGTGCCTTTAGGTCAGGTACAAGGCACACAGTTAATTGAAGCGCCTGCGGCTCAAGTACCTAGTGGAGAAGGTTTAGCAAACGTACAAGGAACTCAGCAGGTTGAAGTACCTGCCGCCCAAGTACCTAGTGAGCTTTCTAATGAAGAATCTTGATGATAAGAATATAGCTACTTGGGAAGAAAAGACTCTTTATCGAGTTGAATCTTTAGAAAAGTCTTTTGGTGAAATTTTAGACAACATTATTGATAGTCAAGAAGCAATTGTTGTCAATAACTTGAACTCGCCAACTACTTTGGCGTTGCTAGGTCTTGGTGAAGACGCTGACTTTTCTTCTGTTGCACCTTTAGCTGACTTAACATTATCGACTAATCCATTATTAAATGAAATGAGTAAGGCGTATGTTAAGGGAGTGGAAGACACTATTGAAGAGGGTGTTGGCACTAAAGTAGATAAAGAAATAGCCGATGCGGCACTATCAGAAAATTTAGCAGTTGTAAACAACTTCAATAGCACTACGCAAGAGGAAGTCATTACTGCTTTACAGACTGCGGCATCTTTTGCGGGTGATGAAGCGAATGGAGATACAGACGTTGTTTATAAAGCATACATAGCTGCTATTTTGATTAAAATGATTTTCAATAAACTAAGAAATAAGAGAAAAAATCTTATAGTTGAGACAGGGGTTCTTGGAGCCTATAATATGGGTATTTTTGATGCAGGTGTGGGCATGTTTAGGAGAGATCCTACACTAAAAAAGCAGTGGGTTTCTAGAAAAGACGGTAAGGTTAGGATTCAACATCTAGATCTAAATGGCGAAGAAGTACCTGTTAACAGTGCATTTTATGTGAATGGAGCCCCAATCAGGTTCCCTAAAGATCCATTAGCATCACCAAATCTAACTATTAACTGCAGATGCGTTCTAAAATTTGTAAGATAGATTATATAAAGTGAGTTTATATAATGTGTCAAACTAGCCTTTGTTTGAAGGTATAGGATACTTAAAGAAGTTCAATTATTTTAGGAGAAAAATGTCTGCAACAATCTTTGATATGGAAGATGCACGACGAATTGAAGACAATGTTGTGTTTAAAGCAATATCAGGTCAAATTGGTATTGACAAAGCTGAAGGAATCGTAGAGTGTTTTGTATCTGGAATAGGAAATAAAGACTCTGTTGGGGACATAGTTATGAGCGGAGCATTCAATGGCTCCCTAAAAAGAAGAAAACCACGAGTAGTTTGGGGCCATGACTGGAATCAGCCAATAGGAAAAGTTTTAGAAATATATGAAGTTCCTGCATCTGACCCAAGACTACCTAACAAAATGAAACAAGCTGGCATTGGGGGCCTTTTTGCAAAAGTTCAGTTTAATCTAAATACTGAAAGAGGACGTGAAGCTTTTGCAAACGTAGCATTTTACGGAAATGAACAAGAGTGGTCAATAGGTTACAAAACGCTAACTGCTGACTTTGATACAAATAATCAAGCAAATGTTTTAAAAGAAGTTGAACTATATGAGATTTCTCCAGTTTTGCATGGCGCAAATCAACTTACAGGGACTATATCAGTTAAAGATGAAAAAGGTGGCATGAACAAACCTTCAATGGAAATGGGATCAATGTCTGCAATGCTTTCTAGAGCTATTTCTCAAGCATTGCGTAAACCAGTAGAAATTATTAGTTCTGATGAAGGAATGGTTGTATTCCAATCAGGACCGAATATGATGTGGCGTGCTCCTTTTAACATGACTGAAGGATCAGTCCAAATTGGGAAACCAGTCAGAGTTAGAGCAAATTATGTTCCAGTTGAAGAAGATGAAGCAAAACCTCCTGCAAACATGATGCGTAAAGAAAACGTACAAGAGCCAGAAGGCATAAGAGATGCAGAACCAGACGAAGGCACATGGGCTACTCCAGATATTGCTCTTGCATGGGCAAAAACATTTGGATGTGAAGGTTATCACTCCGAAGGCGCAGGATATCTTCCATGTGAAACCCCTGAAGAATACCGAAAAGCATTAGCAGCTTTCGACGATAACGCTAATTTAAATTCACACAATAATTATCTTGGAGGTGTCGAAGTGGAGGAAGCTAAAGATGGCTATAAAGGCCACATGGGAGGGTCTTGTCCATCATGTGGAATGAGGATGAGGAAAAAGCCGGATTACTTAAAAGATCCATTAGCATTGCTGATGATGGCGTATAATGAAATGATTCCTCTTAGAGGAGCAGGTGAACTTCGAGACTCTACACTAGAATTGATTGAAGGAGTTGGGCGTTATTTAGCTGATTCCCCTGCTTCTTTAGAGTTAGAAAAAGGCGCAAAGTCAGGGTTCATTCTCCATGTAAAGTGTGATGAATTGCAATCATTAGATGTAACGCAATCTGTTGCCCATATTCCAGTGTTCTCGTTCAAGAGTGACTCTGGGGTTGATATTCATTTTTCAACAAAAATGGATCATCAAGAACTACTTGAAAAGGTAGCTACCTCATTGTCTACTTTAGACTTTGACCCTGATTTATCGGTAACAAAACCCAAAGATGTTGACACCAATTCTGGTGTTGAGTAAAATAAGCTGAGAAAGATTTTAGGAGTAAACAAAATGAGTGACAATATAGAGGCAGAACTTCAAAAGTTTGAAGAGCTTGAATCTCAGCTTGCAGAAGTTGAGGTCAAGTCAGATGATGAAGAAGCTGTGGAAGAAGCTGTAGAAGAGACTACGGAAGAAGCCCCAGCTGAAGAAGAAGAAGAAGCTGAAGAATCAGAGGATGGGGAGGAATCTGATGAGGTTGTTGAAGAAGCTGATAGCGAAGATGAAGCTGAAGTCGAAGAAGAAGAGGATTCATCAGATAATCATGAAGGCGAAGAAAAGTCGGATGATAAAGAGATAAGCGCAAAAGCAATGAGCATTATGCAACAAATCTCTGAAGAAGAATCAGAATCAGACATGCCCGTATTGTTCCTATCTGATGTTCGTTATAAAGAAATGATGGAAAATGGCGAACTTCTTATGAGAGAGTCTTTTGATGGATTAGATGAAGACGCTAAGTATGCTTATGAAAAAGTTGGTGTATTTGAAGAAAATGACGGAAAAGGTTACGGGACTCGATATCGCCGTAGAAGCCCTCTAGAAATAAACACTGACAGAAAAAAGCATTATGGTAAACCTCATGACAAAGATAAAATGAAGAGAAAAGATGAGGCTGACAAGGACATGTTTGAGAGTGAAGCACAAGCAGTTGCAAGAGCAGCTCAGCTTGGCTGTGAAGGCGCTCACCAGCATAGCAATGGAATGTTCATGCCATGTGGAACTATGGAAGCATATCAAGCAGCAATGGCTGAGGGTGAGAAATCAGCGTGCTTATGTGGCTTACAGAAAAAGATGCTGGATGAGCCTTGTGACATGTGTGAAGGTGGTTGTGCTTCTGTAGATGGCCTACCCGGACTTGCAGACATAGAAAATCAAGTTAAGTCACTATATGCAAACTCTGAGGTTATCAATTCAGGATATTCATCATTGGATGATATTTATGTTGTAGATATTAAGCAAGACACAGGTAAGTACATTGAGGTATTTATGTCTGGCGAAGGTGAAGAGTTAGGATGGCTCACTATAGATCCTTCTATCATGGATGAAAAATCTGCTGAAGACCTAAACATAATTTCCAGACAAGATGCTGAAAATGTTGCCATTAAAGAACTTGCTGATAGAGAAATTGAAGGCTCTATTTCAAGTGTAATGGTAGATGTCTTTGGTAATGAAGATGTTTATGTGGTTGAGATTGAAGCAGCTGATGAAAAGAGCTATGATTTCTTTGTTTCGGTAAACGGTAAAGTTCTAGGTTACGATGAGTATGAACTAGAGACTGAAGCGGAGCTTAGCGAAGAAGAAGAAATAAAAGCACTTGAAGCTGAGCTATCAATCAAGCGTATGTACTCTCGTGAACAGCGACAGCAAATGGCTGAAAACGGAGATGCACTACCTGATGGTTCATTCCCAATTGCTGATCAAGCTGATTTGGAAAATGCAATAGTTGCACTACCAAGAGCAAAAGATCAAGCTGCTGCTAAAGCACATATTATGAAGCGTGCTAAAGAGCTAGGGTTAGAAGATATGCTTCCACCAGAAATGATGCAAGGAGAAGAAGGGGAAGAAGGTGAAGCTGCACCTGCTGCTGCTCCAGCCCCTGCTGCTGCTCCAGCCCCTGCTGCAGGCGGAGGCGGAGACGCTCCTGCACCTGCTCCACGTAGAATGGAAGATGAGAAGTCTTTGGAAGAGCAGTTAGCAGAATTTGAAGCACTAAAATCAGAGGAAGGTCTTTAGACAGTTTTTGGAGGAATGATGCACTCTAAACGTGCAAACATGCGCATAGGGCTGGTTAATGACTTGCTATTAAACTTGGGTGCAAAAGCGTTTCTTGGTCATGTAGATGAAGACAATCGTATACAATATGATGAAGACGAAAATGTTTTGGAGTTTATTCCAAGCGAATATGAACAGGATACCTTATGAGTATTTTTGAAGATGAACTCGAAGCATTTGAAAAACTAGAAAAAGCTTTCGAGCAGTCTGTAAAAGCACCAGAAGTTATTGGTATTCCTCAAGAGCGCATCACTGGTGACATTCTAAGAGGTCGAGGACCAAGGCGAGGAAATCTAGAAGATCTCCTAAAATACTGGCGACCCATAATGAAAAAACCCGGTGGCTTTAGGCGCTGTGTTGTGATTCTAGCTGATAAGCCTAAACTGTACCCTCCTCAAAGAATTTGTGCTTGGTTGCACCATGAGGTAACTGGTAAGTGGCCTAATGAAGGTAATCATCATGGGCGTAAAAAGAAAAAGCCTAAGGCTCGTAAAGTAACTCGAAAGATTCGTAAAGCTGCTCGTAAGGCAAAGTCAGATGACTTTGTTTCTGATACGTTTGAAGTATCTGAGTATAAAATGGCTTTGAAAGAGTCTAGAGATTTTGGCGGTGTCTTGTATCAGCCGATTGCTGGAAGACAGGCGGCTGTTGAATTTAAGGCAGCTATGTTTAATAAGATGCAGGATAGTTTGCCTGCTAATATTGATGTTAAACGAGTTGGTACTATTGGTTCTTCTAACCCGTTGCTTCAAGCAGCACAAGGTGTTGGTACTGCTATAGCTCCGGGAAATGTTTCTGATATAAGCGTTTGGAATCCTAGGCGTTTTGCTCGATCCCAAGTTTATGAAGCATTAACTCCGGGCGGAGGCCGTGCAAGGTCAAGGATTCGTAGGTTGGTTCGAGGCACTGGTAGGGGAGCTAGGAATAAGTTTAGGTGTCCACCGGGATTTGAGAAAGGTGGAACGTTTACTGATTCACAGTTCTCAACTTGTGGTGCGCAAATATTATCTGTCCCAAGAATAGGTCCGGGATCTCCATCAGGAGATTTGTTAGGGGCGTTATCAAGATTATTTAGAATGCGCACTATGTTTCCTGAGGTTGGAAAATCTAGAGGATTCAATATTAGCGCAGCTACTAATGCTACGCTAATTCAACCTGCCCCAAAGAAGAATTCTTTTGTTAGACAGCAACAGGCACTAGATTTATTGTTAACTGCGTATAATACTGAATCGCTTGGTTCTAGAATTATACGCCGTGATGGTTTGATTCTTGAGCCTGCAGTTTCATTTGCTGCTTTAGGTAAACTAGATGAGTTTGATGATTTAGCTGATGGCTCTTTGTTAATTCGTGATAGAGCTGAGAAGAACATTGGAAGGGACGCTGTTCAAGCTTTCAGTACTGGATTGAGGGACATTTATGTAGCTATTCCGGATGTGGGGGCTATAAGAATTTATAGAGATGGTGGAGAGCTTTCACCTGAAGAGCTTGGTAGCCTTAAAACTAATATTCAATCTGCGGTTAGTAGGGCTGCGGACATTCCTGATCCAACAGCATTTTTAAGAAACTTTTCAGAGATAACTGAAGAGCGTTTTAAACTAGACTTTGGTGAGGTTTCCGGTGGAAAGTTTGCGACTGTAACGAAAGAGATGCGTGAGCTTGTTAGAGTTCAGTCTGGCGATAAAGTACAAGTTGTGCCTAGGTGGGTTTATGAAACCTTCTTGTCTAGGTCTGCACCCCGTAGACCAAAATCTTCACCAGTTTTCGAAGTTGTTGAGAATGGGAAGAAAGCGCTAGATCCTTCTTTCCGACGTACACATATGTACGATTATTCACATAAAAAAAAAGTCAGTTAAATTCGACTAAAGAGATTGCTTTAGCTTTAAAAGCAGACAGCTCATATTTTGATGAAGTAAATTTCAGGGCTTCTCTTTTTAGTGATTATTTGGATCAGAAACAAAGTGCTCCTAGACGGCTTGCTAGGGTAGGGCGTCGTGCATCTAGTGCTGCTATTTTTGATGCGGGGGCGAACAGATTTAGGTGCCCACCCGGAACTAGACGGGGTGGAACCTTTACTGATAGGTTTGGTACTAATTGTGGGTATAGGTTGGCTGATTCGGTTGTTGATTCTATTGCTAAATTACAAGCGGCAATAACTAATACAACTAGAAGAAGGGGCAGGCTGCTTCCTAAGCGACCTGAGCAAAGGTCTAGGGATTTACCAGATATTTATAAAAATAATTTGGATAATGCTATAGATTCTTTATTGGCTTCTTCCAAGAATTTAGATGATGTTGCCGCTCAGTATGAAACTAGAGGAATACTAGGTAGGTCGATTGGGGAGTTATCCCAGTTGTCAGGGATGTCACGTGAAGATAGAGATGTCTTAAAAGGTGATTCCTTTTTTGAAGATGTAAACAATTTGCAACGTTTAATCAATATGCCTGACTTTGAAAATATTGATGACGCTACATATACTAAAATTGTTGATGCTATTGAGCGCTCTATGAAAGCTGAAGCTGGAAGGCTTTCTTTGACTTCTGGTGAGGCAAGAGATAACCGTAAAGTTCAGCGACAGATTGAAGCCATAAATGGAAGTTTGTTAAATGCTCTTAGTGCTAGAAGGAGAGACACTAGGCCTGTTACTCCTAGAGACATAGATTCTGTTGATGAAACCCTTCCTGATGCTCCTCCGCCCGTATTTATTAATTCTGTTCTCCCTGATCGTCAAGGCATTGGAGTTGACGAGAGGGGTATGCCAGATTATTTGAGGCCAGATTATTCTCCTGAGCGATATGGAATTGTTGATGGAACTAGAAGGTACACTAGGCGGTCTTTAAATAATACTCAAAGTTTACGTCGTAGAAAATTTAATTTGAGGAATCGAAAAGGTGAATTAAAGGACCGAAAAAGAAAGCCTAGGAAGCTGCGTGCGTTGTCTATGCATTCTCGTGATAGAAATGAGTTAGATGACAGAATTAAGCAAGAGCACACAGAGTTAAAGAATTTTTGGATAGATCAGCTGCTTCCTGAGAGGGAGCGTGTAGATAGTGTGGGTAGAAGAATACCTAGGAATTACGATGAGTCGGAAATAACTGAAGAAGATATTTTAGATTTTTTGGCTATATCTGCTGATGATTCTGATGCGCATAGACTGAATATGTCTAGGTATAAGGACTTTGTTGAATTAAGTTCGTTGGTTAAGTATATTGATGAACGAAATGCTGGGTTGTATGACGATTATGAGAGTCGTCAAGATTTTCTAGATGCTCATAATTTTGGTACGCCTTTTTTGAGAAGAAGAGAAGAACTTGGCCTTTATATTGACCATGTTGGTAGGCTTAGTACACATAGGAAACGTTCGATAGCTTTAAATCCTGATGGTACTCGCTTTAGGTACGATATTCCTTCTGACTTTGAGCTAGAGGTAGATGAGCCTGAGTTTAGAGAGCCTTTGCCTTCTCCTCCTCCACCATTTAATCCATTAGCAGATTCGATGCTGGAAGAACCCCCTACTCCACCTCCGCCTCCAATATCTTTTTCTTTGGATCGTCCAAGTATGGGTGATGATGAAAGACTTCCTAGGGATGATGGCGGTATCCCATTTACTCCAGAGTTTGAGCGCATACTCGACTTGCATGATGAAGCTTTTAAAATGAGTCCCGAAGACCGTGATCTTTTTATAGATGTTTTGGCAGATGACACTGATGATGTGACTTTACTTGAACTAGGGCAATCTATAGACGAGAGAGAGCTAGATATTATTCTATCTGGAGGCGAATTTGGTCAAGCAGGATTGATGGAGAGATACCCTGAAATTGCTAAAGCCCATGTCTTCTTAGAAGAAATTAAGCAAAGAAAGATGATAAACAAAGCCTCAGTTCTTTCAGATCCACAAGGAAAGCCGTGGTCTAAGTCTGAGAAAGAATTACTTTGGTACATTGCTAGGGCGGAGTCTGATGGGTTTACAGTTGAGGAAGCCATCGGTAATTTGGCGAATGTGCAGCGTATACCTGAACTTGATAAAAGTGGTATTCAGCTTTTGGGGGAAGCTGAGCGGGATTTTGCTAATAGACTTAGCGTTTTGGATAATCCAAGTGAAGAAGTTACGAGTTTGTCTGCTATTTTGACTACGAATACTGAACTTGCAGATATATTTACGGGTACTGAGATAGAAGAAAACGTTAAGCGTTTGGGAGCTAGGTCAGATTTTGGAGTTCCGTTTGGTCCTGCTTTGGAAAGAATTTATGGCAGGATTGATGAGATTGATGAAGAATTCAGAAATACTAATGCTTCAACTGAGAAAGCTTTAAAAGAACTTTCTGATGATGATTTAGTTGCTTTATATGTGGAGAGTTTGAATAGAATAGAGGCTTTGACTTCAGCTGAGGACTTTGATATTGATGATGTGGATCGCTCTGAATATTTGGGATTGTTGAATGAGTTTCAGTTTATAATGGCTTTGGAACCTGATGAGCGTGACTATGCTAGGTTGAGTGAAATAGGTGGCGAAATTCAAGAATTGGTAGATAACTTTACTGATGCTGATAGAGAACTTCTTAAGAATAAGTATAAGTTTATTCGTAGTGATTTAGGGGAGCGTACTGATAGTGAAGTTGGGGATGTAGCAACTATTAATTTAGACAAAGCCATCAAGCGAGAACTAGATGCTAGGCAACGTAAACAAGATCAAATTGATATTGATAGGCTACTTGGCATAGGAGGTGGTTCTAGGCAATCCAGTCCGGAAATAGGATATGAATCATTCTCATATGAAGATGTTGCCGAAGATCCAACAGTCGGCTTAATGTCCACGGACAGAGACATTGTTGAACCAGTAGCAGACGCAGTTAATGAGATACCTAATCCAGTAATTAATATTGAAGATGCTGATGCAGACACTCCTCCTACAAGAAATCCGTTAGCCCCTGTAATTAATAATATTGCAGAGGGGGTTATACTTGATTTAGGGACCAACGACGCTCCAGTCGAAGAAATAGAACGCATTGCTGCAATGCCTGATGGCCCTGAAAAAATACAGGCCATACGAGAACTCGCAGAGGCGAGAAAACTTGAAAATGACTCTGGGTTTAATTTTCTGTTACAAGATGCTATACAGTTTGCTATAGATGATGTCGATTCTGTAGCAAGTCTAAGTCCAAATGATTATCCTAGACTTTTTGCAATGAGGGAAAAAATAAAAAGACTTCCGCCTGACTCTTCTGAGCGTGATAGGCGTGAAGAAATTTTTAATTCTCTTATTAGGCAAACTATTTTGGCAGAGTTAGCTTCTTTTGTTGATGGAGATGCTGATCGGATTCAAGGAGATGGTTATCACAACAGATCAACCAGCTTACGGGACTCAGCTGAGAGCAGAACCGCTGAACGCTTAGCTGCTATGATTCAAGATATTTTTGAGCTTCGGCTACCAGAAGGGGAATTTAGCGATTATTTCGATGATATGGATGAGCGGGATGTTGCTAAAGCCGTAGGACGTCAAATTCTTAAAAACTTTTTTATAGAAGACGGTAAAGTGAGAGATTTTAGGACAGACTTTGATGAAAGATTTGGCTCATTTAGCTTACCAGCGATCATGTCTCAGCTTAGGCAAGCAGATGGCACGGTTTTAAATAGTTCGATACTTGCACTTGATCCTGAGTTGTTAAATGAAACACGTAGACTTCTATCAGTTGGAACTGCTACCCCAAATTCAGGACCAGAATTTGTATCTGAAGGTATAAGTGATATTGGTATTGGAGCCGTTCGGAGAAATCCAATTGGCGAAGGACTTAGCTTACGTAACTCATGGAAAGATAATGCTCTCTTTCAAGACACCTTTGGATTAGAATGGCAAGATACGGGATTCACTCAAGAAGAAATAAATGATTTAAAAGGTAAACTTGTAGGAACTTTTCTAATCGACACTCCTGAAGATTTTCTTTTAGACTTTTTGAATCGTTACGCTAAAGATCAGGATTCGCTTCAGAAGATGATTGATGGTGATTTTTCTGAACTAAAACGTGATATAGGTGATGAAGCTTTTTATGAAGTAGCTAAAGTATTGTCTAGAGTGGTAGATGCAAATCATAGAAAACTTGGTCAAAACACTGAAAGGGTACTGGAGAGTATAAATGGAAACACAGGTGTCGCCCTATTTCAAAGATACCTTGATTCAGATGGCACGAACCTTTTAGGAGAACGAGGGCTGTTGGAGGCTAACCCGACGTTTACTGGTGAATCAAGATACAATAATTTGTTAACGAAACTAGGTGTTACTTTGTATAACACCGCTCTTGAGGGACCGGAACAAGACAGTTCTCTAAAACGAAAGATGGGGCTATTGCTTGGTATCCCTTCTGATACCGATACCGCACTTGACGCTATAGACAACACCAATAACCTCGTAGATGATGACTTTCGTAATATATCTAGCAGGATAGACTCTGTGACGGCTCTCAAGGTAACACGTGCTATTTTTGGTGGAGAAAAAGATGTTTACCCGTATGAAAATACGCCTGATATTCAACCTTCAGAAATAGCGGATAAACTGGAAAACTCTGATTTAAGTTTGGAAGAGTTAGATAACTATATTAATTTCCTTATAGACATAGAGGGGTCTGTTTTTGCGTGGCAAGACGACATAACTCGTTTTCTACCATCTAATACCGATGAAGAGTTTACTTCAGTGTCTAATATAGATACTTTTGAAAAGATTAATCAAAAACTATTGGCAGGTTCATTGCTTGCAAAATACCGAAAAGAAAGTCAATTTAGTGAAAGAATCCAAGAGAAACTGGATATTGGATCTGTGCCTTATTCCCAAGCACTATTTGAAAGCTTAAGGCCGTTTGATTTAAATATAGAGTTTATTGATAGGGATGGGGAAACTGTAAATCTTTCTGACGATAAAAGAAAATTATTAGATATTATTTTGGGTGGTGAAGATTCAGTTGTTGATCGTTTATTAAGCGTCCAGAACGTTAATATAGATAATCCAACAGTGCAATCAAAGATAAAGGAAAATTTAAATCGGTTAGATTCAGAGCAGTTAAATAGTTTAGCGGATGCTTTGGAAGAATTGTTTTTTACTAATTCTGCTGGTAACTTGCTTCCAACTCGAGTAAGGGAAAGAGGCGGGTCTGCCCCTGCACAAGCGATCCTATCTGAATTAGTTAGAGAGTCTGATCTTTCTTTTAGTAATCCTGAAGATCGCCAAAACATATTAAACTTAGCTTATCAGCTTGAAGGTTTTGAAAGAAGGGCTTTAGAGGACCCTACTAACACTGTATTTTCTTTAGTAATGTCTGATGGGGAAACTCGTGAAATTGATTTTTCTGATACTACTATGGCTGCTTTGGATATTGGTTTTACCAGTAATCCTCCTCTTAGGGATTTTGATATTTTTAAAAGACTTGTAAATGAGGAAATAGCTAGAAGAACTGTTGAAGAAACCACTAGGGATGTTATTAATATTTTTGAGCAAGAAACTGACGGTATCGCTGAAAAGATACTAACCCATAATCCCAATATTGAAAATCGTTTTGGATTAGGTCAACTTCCTGAGGCGGAGCTTATTGATAAACTAAGAACAATAGTTTATGCTAAGATGACTTCCAAAGAGCTAGATACAATGCGATTAAATATGAAAAGCATTCTAGCTGAAGAAACGCAGCGAAATACTATACGTTATCGACGGTTGAGTAAAATTTCTAATATGCTTGATGAATTAGCTTTAGAGATCAACGAAAATCAGTTAATTGGTGAGAGTGCTATAAGAGAAATTGGATCTCCTTCCTCGTATGACATTGAGGGAACTGGTATTAATTTTGGGTTTGCACATCAAGTAGACCCAAGAGTGCATTCTCTTAGAGGCCTTCTTGACGCTATAAGGTACAGAGATGACTTAGATGACTTAGATGATTTAGACCCTATAGATACAGGTTGGGCTAGAGCTATTGCGCCAGAAACTTTAAGAACTTTAGGCGCTGAAAGGCTTGGCAATCTTATATCAATTGCTGAAGCTGGAAATATTTTTGATACTTACATCAGAAGAATGACTGGTCAAGATAATGAAAATCTTGGAATTGGTTCTATCAGAACACATAGATCATTAGACATATCAGGATTCTTATCGACTTTAACAAATGAGGAAATAAAAGAGTTTCATTCAGCATATGAGCGGTTAAAAGGCATGTCCTCAAGAGATTTAACTGGTGCGGAACGTCTTAACAGGCGAAAAATGGATAAAGCGTTTTTTGAAATTAACGTAGATAGAGATATAGTTGGTAACTCTTGGCTGTATCAGACGGACAGATACCTTCCATTGACAGACGCTCTTCTAGAAATCGCAATACCTGAGGCGGGCAGAAACCTAGTCACAAGATCACCTTACGCTAGGCAACCGGAACTTCCAGAGTATGTTTCGGCTACTTTAGCTCCACGCAGTATGGGAGATATGTCAATTGAAGGTCTTAGAGATGCTGCTGCAAAAATAGATCGCCTTTTATATGGCACTGAGCTAAATGATGATCCTTTTATACAGCCAGCGACTAGAGAAAGACTAACTAGGCAACTTAAGAATCTAGAATTAGAGATAGATAGAAAACTGGCGATAGCTGCATTAAGTCTGGGAGATTTTGAGAATTATCAGTTCATAACCCTTGCAGAATTAGGTGTCGCGCAAAGGGACTTACCTAGAATGAAACAAATACTTTTAGAGCAATTAGACGCTGATGGGGTTAGTGATAATTTACTAAATGCTCTTGGCGTTATAGATAACCTTCAGAAAGACTTGGGCGTCATTAATAGACGAGGTGTTGATGGTAGGCCAATTGAAAAGAGTACAAATGCTTTTACTGTGGATTTGCTAAATCCTATTTCTGGAGTCAGCCAACGGACAGAACCAATGACAGCTAGGGTTGATATGGCTCTTGAAGCATGGGTAGTAGGAGATCTTGAAAGGGCTAGAAATATTTTGCGTCCTGCAATATCTGATGATATTGCAATTGCTATAAAACTTCGTAATGATCAAATAAGAGGAGTTGTTGGGGATGATCCTAATAATTCACCGATACTGGAGCTTTTGGGAATTGATTTACGGACTCCTGATGAATCAGAAGTGAAAGAGGGTCTGCAGAAAATGGCATTAGCATATTTGCTTGAAGGGTACGAAAGCCGACGTAGTATCATACTTAGTCTAAGGGAATTTGACGGGGAGACTGGTGCAGGTTTTCCTGATGAAGTGTTTGGTATTGATTCTGGTGTCATTGAAGATGACTTTTTGGACGATGACATGTTGGAAGCCATTTATGCTAGACTTGAGGCTTATGGAATTACTTTAAAGGATCTTGGCATAATAGGGGATACTCAATTTTTATCATCTACAGTTTTTGATGATAGTGACGAAATATGGACAGATGCACCCGACACATCCTCTTTCGGCCCCATGAGTGATAAAGCCAAAAAGTTTATTGATGACTTGTACGCATTAGAGGAACAGTTTCATAATGGTGAGCTTGATGGCCCTATGGCAGAATGGTTTAGGCAGAATCTCAAAGGAGAAAGACTTAATTTACAACATATAAAGCAATTAAATGATGAGATTATATCACTTCGGGGTACGCTTTCATCCCCAATTAGCAATCCTAAGGGATACGAGGCTAGAGGCGAAATTGCCCCAAACGTTTTTCGTTTTAATGGTAATATTGCATACTTTTCAGGGGAAGTGGATAGAGAACTACGTATACGAAGTAGGAGAAATTTGAGGATCAGGAATTCTTTTGCTAAAGCAAGAGCAAGGGGTAGGGTAGCTAGTAAAGCTGAAGTCCCAAATGTATGGGGAGAAGAATCAGCTGATAATGCACGTAACCAGCTAGATACTGCAACGGAAGCACGTGTAGCTTCTCAAGCAGTAAATATTTGGGGTGGCGATATTGAGCGTGGTATAACGCCGTGGGCTCCTCCTGATCTTACAACTGGGATAACGCCGCCTCGACCAAGTATAAGCGTAGATCCAGAGCCTTCTACAGTAGATAATGAGTCTATTAAAACTTTTAAAGATAATTTTGGTTTATCAGGAATTTACATTCCCTTGAACAAAACTGTTGAAGCAGATTTTGGAGAAGGATTAAAACAGTATACGTTAGTTACTAAGCCAGAAGTTTATGATGCTGGTGGAGCAAAGATTCCAGCGTCTGGCGGTTATAGTATTACTATTGATGGAGAATTCACCCATTATTTGGTTCCAAGCGATGTTCTTGAACAAGTTAATGAGCTAGGGGCGTTTTCTCCTGAAGGTCAGGATTTGTTAAATAATTTTGCTATTAAAGGGGCCCGTACTCAGGGGCCAGCTCTTAATAGAGGTAATTTTAAGAGACAAATTACGAGTAGTGGAGGCACCAGCGAAGCTACTCATGCTGGATTTTTTGCGGGTAAGGCAACTTTTACCCCTGTCAATGGTGACCCTATAGTAGTGGATGCACGAGGTTCAGGTCTTTCAAGGGTAATGAATGACAATGCTATGCTGTTCTATGATGCACTTGGTGTTGATAAGTGGACAATGGGTGCAAGTCTTGACGGGTCTGCAGCATGGGCTAGAGCAGGGGTAATAACTCCTGACACTGCTACGTTAGATTCGCTTGACAGGGAGATGAATCAAGTAGCTGACTTGGCTATAGCATTTTTCACTAAACGTGATGCAGGTATTGATACTACTCCTGATGAAAAGCATGCAGCCTTAATAACTGGGAATATTTCTAGGGCTAAGGCTATAAAAGCAATGGCTAATTTTGGCCCATCTGTTAACAGGCCACAGCATGTTGACTATATTAGGACACTTGATCCAAGTGGTGAAGGAAAAAATACTGCAGCTTTTGTATTTTTCTCTCAGAATGTTTTTGATTCTGCAAAGTTGAAACAAGTAATTGAGCAAAACCCAGACATTGAAATTGAGAATTTAGGAACTGTTGATGATCCTATTCTTGATCTACCTTTAGATTTGCCTGATTCAGCATTCCTTGTGTATGGGAATCGGGATCTAACTGGAGTTAATCCTCTTTCATCGCCTGATTCCCCTTTGCCTTCTGATAGAACCGCCTCGGAAATTTCAAAGATACTCAGTGGTAGGCAGAGTGTTACTGAAAGTCCTACCACTGGTAGAGCGTTTAAAAAGGATGCGTATGGTGCAGTGGTGTTTACAGGGACTGTGAATACAAGTACTCTCCAAGACCGTGGTCAGTTAAGAACAACAGGCCCGTCTACTGCAGGTCCTAATGATCCTTTGACTCCAGCTGATATTCCTAGTGACACGCCTCTTGATAAAATCAAGCAAGATTTTTTGTTTGATTTCTTTGTTTTAAACTCTTCGGAGGACCGTGGCGATGATAGCCGTTTCTTTAGAACGGGTCTTGTAAGCGGTAATAATACTGTTTTGTTTGAAGATAAAGAAACTGGTAAAAAGTATATTACTAAGTATAGCCCTGTTGGAGATGGTGGAGCTACGTTTGATCATCCAGCTTTTGGCGGTGGTGAGAACACTGAGGAAAATGGTGGCACTAATGAAGCGTTGGGTGCAGCAATGGCTAACGCACTTGGTTTTGAAGTTGGTGCCGTGATATCAGCAGGGGATATCAACAACATACGAAATGCAGTAATTATTGAGCCTCTTCAAAATATTCATGGGCCTGATATTGTTCCCTTAAATGATGAATTTAATGGAGGGCTGCCTCCAAGTCCAACTGATGCTCAATATGTAGAGTTGCTAGGGTCTGTTGATCCTGCAGATATTGTAAGGTTGTTGTTACTTGATGGTGTCATTAATAACTCTGATAGGAATGCTGGCAATTTGTTTATTAAGAGAAATCCAGATGGAACTGTATCATTGTTGCCTATAGATGCTGGACGAGGTGTTTATTCTAGGACCAGTAGAGCAGTAGATGGAAAGATAGGAATTACCTATATGGGACCTACTGTTCCTGATGAAAGTAAAATTATACGTATAGAAGAGGACGGGCGGGAGCAATTAAAGAAAATAATTGTTGCGCATTTAATGGATACCTTTGATACTACTCCTAACTTAAGGAGGATGGGATTAGCTAAAGTTCTTGGTAAAGATTCTGTAAGAGGAAAAGACACGTCTGAAATAAAGATTGATAAATCAAAGTTAAACTCTGTAGTTGATGACATTCTTTCACAAGTCGCACAGTTAGGTAATACTATTGATGATGAATCTATACTTGATATAGAAAGAAATTTCGGTACTATAGATCGTCAGATGGGAGAGTTCGGTGACTTAGGTGATGCAGTTATTGACGTCCGAAGAGCGTTTCAAGAACGACGCCGATGGTTGCAACAAGCCAGTAGAGAAGATATAATTAAATTGTTAGAAGAAGCTTACGAAACAATTCAAGCGCCATTCGACGAGGTGGTCAACGATGAATAGATTTGCAATAATAAATCAGTTTGATGTATCTCCACAGCGTGTAAGAGCATTTCTTAATTTTAACGATGATGGAACTGTTATTTCTGAACAAGGCTTTAGCGCTGGCGATGCAAGCCTATTGAATCAACGGATTGAAAGATACAGAGAAGTCTTTGATGAGTACCCTAAGTATTTAAATCAAATTTTAGATAATAGTAGTACTCTTGCTGCTGTAGAGTTAGATAATGAAAACAATCCAATAACATTTGATGGTGACATTATTGAAGACATAAAGTTAGACATACCTAATATGGACTCGGTAACTTTAAGGGAGTCTGGTGGTTTTGCTGATGACTTAGCTGAATTTGAATTGTTCAAAGATCAAACTGGCTACCAAGTTGGAGGCAAAGAATGAAGTATTTTAAATTAGGTGAAGGAATGCTAGCCTCTATAAATAACTCAGGTAAAGTAGCCATTTTTTCAAAAGGACCTTGGCGCAAACAAGCAGACACTTTTAAAGATGCAATTGTGCGTTACGAACAAAATGCTATATCATTTCAACCTGACTTAGCATTTTTAAAAAGGTTCTTTCCAACTACGAAAAAAATAAATAAGAACTCCTTTGAAAGAGGTATACGGGAAATAGATGAATACAACGAAGTATCTGATGGGAGAATGGAAGAGATTAAGAGAATTCCCATTGAAGAGGTGAATACATTTATAGCCATGTTTCCTGTTCGCTTTCCTGACTTGCTAACATTTCGTGAATTAGATAGAATAATAATGCTTGGAAGGTTACGTGTTGATGGTGTAGACCTTAACATTTATGATGAGGAAGATGATGCTGTTTACTCTCCTGAAGTTGCCTATAATGTTTTTGGTTTATTGTATGAAGCATCTTTAACACGGGATAGACAGTTAATTGAAGATGTTTTAATCCAAATTCCTAGAGGCGTGTATGAAAACGCTTCGGAAAGATTATCAAATACCATGACATCTACTGAGGATGTTCAAGATAGAATAAATACAGTGTACACAGATATTTCTGCGGACTTAGAAGATTTTGAAAATTTGAGAAGAGAGTTAGAAGAGAGCGATGGCTAAAGAAAAAGACCCTATAGCAGATCAAACTTTACCGACAAAAGAATCTGCAGAAAACGTTTCCAAACTATTAGGTTGTTCTGGTGCTCACAAGAAGGGTGACTTTTGGGGTCCGTGTGAGTCTGAGAAAGATTTAATGAAGCTTATTGAATTAGGTAATCCTGCTTTTAGAGAGTGGAAGAAAAAGCAAAAAAATAGAAAAGCTATAAGTGATATAATGGAACTTAAAGCGAGTGGTGGTACTAAAAAAACTTTTGCAACTAGAGAGCTAGCTGAAAAAGCTGGCGTTAGATTAGGTTGCTCCGGCGCACACATGGTTAGGCAAGGTGTGTGGCTACCTTGTGCCACTCCAGAAATATACAATGCCGCTAAAGCTCACTCCGCTGTTGGAGGCTCGACAGTTTTAAGAATGCAACGGCCTACACGCCGTATTGTGAATAATCGAAGAGTTTGGGATAGCTTACGTGAAAGAGGTCCTAGAGGAATTGAAACTTTACCCGGCGGAGGGCTTGTATCTGGGAAGTCTGTCACTAAATCAGATTCGTTTAAACCAACTGCAGGCATGATTAGGGAAGCAAAAAGAGGGCTTGCTTGGAGAAGCGAATTTGGTAGGGGAGGAACAGGTGTAGGTATAGCTCGAGCCAGAGATATATCTAACGGAAAAAACTTGCCCTATAAAACAGTTAAAAGAATGAAAGCCTTTTTTGACAGGCACCAAGTCGATGCAAAAGCTGAAGGTTTCAGGCCGGGAGAAAAAGGATATCCATCGAACGGCAGGATTGCGCACGCTCTTTGGGCAGGGGACGAAGGTTATACATGGGCTAAAAATATTGTTAGGAGAGTTGAGGGTTCAGAGAAAAAAGATTTTTCTGATTTTGAAGAAAAGCGATTCTATACAAGAAAGCGCCGTACCGAATATGCTAAACGAGGTTGGGCCTTACCTGATGGATCTTTTCCTATACGAGATGTTGGTGATTTAAGGAATGCGATACAGGCTTTTGGTTTAGGTAAGAATCGTGCAGCAGCCAAAAGACATATTATGAAAAGGGCGAGACAGCTTGGACGACTAGAAGAGATTCCTGACAATTGGAAGAAGCGAACCAAAAGTGAGTTTACAGAGGACATATCGGTTAAAGCTAAAAAGTATGGTCCTAATGATCCCAAAACCCCTGCAAAACCTTCTGAGAGAATAAGAGGGTCACGAGCTAATAAACCCGGCAGTGCATCGAATACGAGAGGTAAGATTAAGTTATCTGCTCAGATAGATAAATCGTTAGCAGCTAAGGTTAAAGAGCATAATGAGAAGATGAAGAAACGAGGCAAGCCGGAGTTGAGAGTTACTCAAGGAATGCTGCGTTCAGTTTGGCGTAGAGGGGCAGGCGCTTTTTCAGCAACTCACCGACCAAAAATGGGCAGACAGCAGTGGGCTATGGGCCGTGTTAATGCTTTCCTTCATTTAGTTTCTTCTGGCAAACCTAAGAATTCGAAATACACAACTGATAATGACTTACTTCCCAAGAAGCACAGGAGAAGCACTCGGAAGTAAAAAGTATATACATGAAAGATATTATTGTAAAAGTTTCTGTAGATACCTTTAATGTGCTGGTAGCATAATAATTGACTGGTGTAACTCATGTCAAAGTGGGCCGCCTGTCATTATAGAACATGTTAACTATTTTTAAGGAGATTACACATGAGCTTTGATGAGAGTCGGCTCGACGAACTCAAAGGTGCTCTACAAGCCAAAATGGCAGAGCAGCAAGAGATCGCTGATTCGATTAAAATGGAGGGGGAAACCCTTGTAGTGGAAGATGGTCAAAAAGACGCCTTCCAAAAGAATATGTCAGATATTCGCGAAATTAAAAGCTATATTCAAGATATCGAAACTCTTCGAGATGTTGAATCATGGTCAAGCGAAGCTGAATACAAATCAGTTGCAGCTGAAGTTGCAGCTGGTGTTGAAGCGGAAGTTAAGTCACACTTCGGTTCAGTAGGTGAGGCTTTCCTAAATTCACCAGAATTTAAATCCCTTCAGGGAGGCAAAAATGGTGCTAACATGGTTGCTCCGTTCCAAACAAAGAGCCTAGAGCAGAAAGATATCTACTCAGGTCTTCCTACTGGAACTCCGGGCCAATTTGGTGCGGTTGAGCGTGATGGGATTGTTCCTATCGCTCAGCGTCGAAGCCGTGTGCGGGATCTTTTCCCAGCACGTAGCACAAACGCTGCAATCATTGAATACTTCCGTCAAACAGGTTTCACGAACAACGCTTCTGTTGTTCCTGAGTATTCGTCCAGCGCATTTGGTGCCAAGCCACAGTCAACAATGACTTTCAAAGGCGAGCAGGCTCCAGTTCGGACGATTGCTCACTGGGAAGCTGCACACCGTAACGTTCTTGCTGATGAACCGCAACTTCGGTCCATCGTTGACAACGAACTTCTTTATGGTCTGCGACTAACAGAAGATAACCAAATCCTTTCAGGTGCTGGTACTGGTGAAGACCTTACAGGTATTCTAAACACGACAGGCATCCAAACCTATTCATGGTCTGCTGGTTCAACAACTCCGGTTGCTGATACCAAAGCTGATGCAATCCGTCGTGCAGCAACGCTATCATACCTTGCATACTATGAGCCAACTGGTATCATTGTTAACCCAAATGACTGGGAAGACATTGAACTTACCAAGAACACTCAAGGTACCTACCTTCTTGCTATGTCAGTAGCAGGTGGCGCAGAGTCCAGAGTCTGGAGAATTCCAGTCATTGATACTCCTGCCATCGCTTCTGGTACTGCTTTGATTGGTGCCTTTGGTACAGGTGCTCAACTGTATGACCGAGAGGCTGCAACAATCCGAATTTCGGAGCAGCATTCAGACTTCTTCGTAAGGAACGCAATTGTGATCCTTGCTGAAGAAAGAATAGCTCTCGCTGTTAAGCGACCAGAGTCATTCGTAAAAGTCACCTTCGATGCGGCTCCATCCTAAACCATAACGGAATAGGATAGAGTTAAGTCTTAGAGACATAACGAATAAAAACTTAAGCCCCCGGCCCTAGTGGTCGGGGGCTTCTTGTTGTATAATAAGCATCATGGACTTTTTTGATGATAACGACTTAAACGTTTGGTCGGCTGATGATGTAAGAGTTCTGTGTTCTATCGATGAAAAATATATACAAGGCATACTAACATCAATTAAGTATATTGTGTCTGAGCGTGGTAAGATAAAAAACTCTCCAGTAGATTTGTCTTTACTCTTTCACTCGGTTGCTAATGCTAGCAGTCAGACGTACACGTTCGATCAAACTGATATGCTTCTTGCTACTGCCAGTGAGTTCTGCTTGATTGACTGCTACAAGACAGGGCAGTCTATTCAAAAGCTCACTTTGCAAGACAACTCAGTGCTATTTTTGGCTATACATGATGAAGCAGACTTTGCTTTGGATGCAGCAGTGTGTTTATCTTCTAATAAAAAGTCTATATTAGCCGATCCCCTTATTCGTCCCACGTTGGCATTGTTTGGTCATTGGGAGTTTGCTGCGGTAGCAATATTAGAAATCATGTTGACAAAAGAAACATTGGTTGATACTATAAGTAATCTGATGCTGTATACAACTGCTAAAGAGTTGTTGTTTAAAACAGAATTAGAGTATATTGATTTTATTCGCAAGATGTGCGAGATTGGATTGATGTCAACAACTATTAGTAAAAATGGAAAAGCTTTTGTAAGTATCAATCGTGAATCAGCAGGATTGTTTTTACTTTTTTCGGGTCGTTTAGATATGGCTCGAACAATTGCAGAGTTGTCAAAATAATTAGTGATCTCACGAGAACTTGACAGTTATTGCGTGCAGTGTTAGCTTTAGAATACTAATACCTCAAAATTTGAAACCACCTATTTTAGAGTGTGTTTACACTTAGACAGCAGGAGAGAAAATGCAAAGCCCCAAAGTTTTAATATCCGATTCCCATGCGCAATCTTACGCAGATAAAATGCCCCCTTGGGGTTTTAATGGATTAGGGTATGTCACCTATAAGCGAACATATGCTAGACCTATTTTTATTGAGGGCACTGATCAGATTGAGAGAACTGAAGAGTGGCATGAGACTGTGCAACGAGTTGTTAACGGAGCCCAGAACATTGGAGCTCAGTTAACTGAGGATGAGATGCTTCGTTTGTTTGATTACCTTTTTAATCTTAAGGGGTGTGTTGCTGGAAGAATGCTTTGGCAGTTAGGTACTGATAACAATAAGAGACTTGGTGGAGATAGTTTGGTAAATTGTTGGTTTGTTGATATAAGCAAGCCTTCTGATTTTTCTTGGTCAGTTGAGCGACTCATGCTTGGTGGTGGCGTAGGGTTTTCTTGCGACAAGCCAGAAAGGCTAGGCGTTGTTCGTAGTGCTTGGGTTGAGCATTGTGACGAAAACGACGCTGACTATATTGTTCCCGACAAAAGAGAAGGTTGGGGAGAGGTTATACGAAAAGTTTTCGAATGCTATTTAGGAGATGATGATCATTCTAAAAATATGAGTTACGCAACCCATCTTGTTCGACCTGCAGGTGTTCCTATAAAAACATTTGGCGGTACTGCTTCTGGGCCTGATATTTTGATTTCTGGAATTGAAAAGATTTGTAAAGTTTTAGACGGTGCTGTTGGAAGGACTATGACTTCTGTTGAGGTTTTAGACTGCATGAATATTATAGGATCAATTGTAGTTGCTGGAAATGTTAGGCGTAGTGCTGAGATTGCGGTAGGGGACATTGAAGATGAGGCTTATCTTATGGCAAAGCGATGGGATTTAGGAAATATCCCTATTGAGCGTGCCATGTCGAACAACACAGTGTTTGTTTCTTCTGAGCAGATGAAAGACATGCCTGAGATTATTTGGGAAGGTTATAAAGGAAATGGTGAGCCTTATGGATTCTTTAACTTAGAGGCATCAAAAAAGTATGGCAGGATGGGTGAAGAGCGTCAAGATTCATCAATAGTTGGTGTTAATCCTTGCGCAGAGATTCCTTTGGCAAATAGGGAGTCCTGTAATCTGTCAGAAATTTACTTACCGATGATTGACTCAAAGGAAGAGCTTATCGATGTAGCTAGGTTGTTATATAAAGTTCAGAAAGCAACTTCTGCTTTGTCATATCTTGACTCTGCTTCAGATAAAATTACTTCCCAGAATATGCGTTTAGGGCTTGGTATAACTGGAGTTGCGCAGGCTATGGATAAGATTGGTTGGCTTGATGAGGCATATGTAGAACTTAGAAAGTTTGATGCAGAATGGTCTGACTATAGAGGATGGCCAGAATCTGTTAGGTTAACTACGATTAAGCCTTCAGGTACTTTGAGCTTACTTCCCGGAGTTACTCCCGGAATCCATCCCGGATTTAGTCAGTATTTTGTTAAAAGAATGAGAATGTCTGCGTCAGATGTTTTGGTTAACTATTGCAAGAGTAAAGGTTATTATGTTGAGCCTTTGAGAAATTTTGATGGAACCGAAGATCATCGAACAGTTGTTATAGAGTTTCCTTGTGCGTTTCCAGAAGGAACTATTTTGGCAAGTGACATGAGTGCTATTGACCAAATGGATTTGGTTAGGACTCTTCAGAGGACATGGGCTGATAATGCGATTTCAGTGACGGTGTACTATAGGTTAGAGGAGCTTGATGAGATAAAAGCTTATCTGGCTGAGCATTGGAGTGAGATGAAGTCAGTATCGTTTTTGCTTCATAGCGAGCATGGCTTTGATCAAGCTCCGATGGGAGAGTTGACTAAGGAAGATTATGAGACAGTGTTAAAGACTACTACTCCTTTAGGTGAGCGTCTTACTGGTTCGACAATTATTTCTGACGATGACTTTGATATTGAGTGTGCTACAGGGGCTTGTCCAGTTAGATGAACTTTTTATTATAAGGTTTAAAGTTTCACTTGGTTGCAAGTTATCGAACTAGATTATAATTGTACCGGAAAGACGACGGCCCCAAAAAGGAGGAGATTCGCTTAAAGATCAAAAGTTCCGGTGATCTAAAGCAGTCATATCTACAGTGGGGTTCGCCAGTTGCTGCGAGCCCCACTTTGCTTTAGAATAAAGGTGTGCTTACTTTACACAACTTTAAACAAGAAAAGATCTATATTGAGATAGAGAATCTAGCGAATCTTATAACCGAGTTTGGTTTGTCTGATACAGTTCCTCAAGATGAGGACGGGCGGATATCGATTTCGTATGGCATTGCCATGTCTTGTGGTATGCGTAAGCTTCCTTCTGCTGATGATTTTGAGAGTCTTCTTGAAGAAATACCTCCACTGAATGTTAAGAAGTTTATTATGTGTTGGGAGGCTTTAGAGATGGAGGCTGGTGAGGATATTGTTGTTTGGTCTGAGAAGCTGGGTGAGCAGGCTACTGTAGCTAGTTTGGAGAGTTTAGCTAACGTTATAAGGTTTGTTTAATTTCATAATGTCCATTTGACAAGAGCCGTTATATTAAATAGTATACATACATGAATCATAATAAGCGTTGGCAGAAACATTATGACGCTCTAGTGACATACTATGAAAGATACGGAGATGCTTTAGTGCCTAGTGGGCACATTGAGTTTTTGTCTTCTGGTGAAGAGTTAAACTTGGGTAACTGGGTAAGTTACATGCGGACCCGATACAAACAAGGTTGTTTGAGCGATCATAGAATTAATCTTTTAGAAGAAGTCCCAACATGGTCTTGGGGACCTATTAGGCCCGGACCTAAATCAAGAGATTTTGTGGTAAGAAGAAATGCAGAGATACTATCTAAATATAACAATGGTAGTTCTCTTTCAGGTATTGCAAAAGAGTTTGGTCTTTCTCGTCAAAGAATACATCAAATAGTTAAGGAGACAGTATGAGTAAGCAAAGTTCAGCAGATTGGGATAGAGTTTTGTCGAAGTTAACGACAGAAGACTCACCCCCTAAAGGACATGCAGGTGATAAACTTATGATCCTTTTTTCAGGTTTGGTATCTCTTAGCTTGTTAAGCGGGTTAAGTGGTGTACTACTTATGGTTGCTAACCGTATTATTATAAATGCTTGGCCTAGCATAGATTGGCTTAGTCCTGCAATCGGATACTCTGATGCTTTTTGGCTATCTTTGATTGCATGGGGATTTGTTCTTGTAAAGAGTGGAGCGACTAAAGGCCTTAAGGGGGAGCGATGAGCGTAATGGAGCTTAACAAAACTTGGAATGACTATGCCGAAATGTATGTTAATAAGGTGTGGGAGTATAGCGATGATCTTCCAAATCATTCTCCAACTGTGTCGATACGTTCCACGATAGATGAAATGATTGATAAGTTTTTCATGGGGAATGATGAATTGGATTCGCCTAATTACTGGTTGCGTCTTGGTGCTCTTAGCGTAAAGTCTCATGAGATGGATAAGGAGTTTGTGGCAAGGACTCTTTGTGAGAAGCAAAATGATTATGGTCCTGAGAACATTGCTAGGTTTATGCACAAAGGGATCATATTGCGCCTTCATGATAAGGTTGCTCGTTTGGAGAACTTGCTTAATAATGGTATTTAAGCTAAGAATGAGGCGATTGATGATACTTACATGGATATTGTGGGTTATGCTGTTATTGGTTTGATGCTTTTGGATAATAGTTTTTTCTATCCTTTATTACCTTGACACGACTAGTAGTATTCGTTGCCGTGCTTCTTTAGGTATCATATAGTTAGGTTAATAGTAAAGGCGAGAAAAATGCTACTGTTAAAATTGAGTTGTAATAGTTTTCTTATGCCATCGGGGTTAAAGGAGTTTCATTATGCCACAAACAGGTGACGGCAACGATATAGAAAGACCAAGACGACGACGTGGTCCTCTAAGTGAGCTTGAAGACAGGCTAGGTGACATTGAAGACGCAATTCAGGATCGTATTGACGCTGGTAGACGGCCAACAGCTGCTCAGCAACGTAATCTTGCTTCAGCGCAAGAAGCATTAAGGGCTGCAGAAGAAGCTGACGATGCAGCGGAAGGCGCTGCACGAACGTTTTCCGATTTATCTCCTTCGGAAAAAGGACAAATAACTAGGGGACTTAATGAGATTGGTTATAAACAAAAGAAGCGTGCAGAAGATCTTAGAAATGAGTTAGTTGCCCTACCTAAAGAAGAGCGCAAAGCAGTAATAGAAAACATAAAAGCAAAGCGACCAAAAAAATAAAGGGATAAAATGGCTTTAATAACAGTCGCAGATATCAAAACATACATGGATATCTCCCTAACTAACACTCAGGAAGATGCCGCACAATTCATAATAGACGGCTTGCAAGCCGAGTTAGAAGCCTATCTGAGAAGACCTGTAGAACAAACTGCGTTTACGGAAACTTACAGGGTGCCTGATGTGGGAAGAGGAGTTGTTAATCAACAGTATTACTACAACTATACCACGCATCCTGAAACGTCTTTAACATCTCCGGGCATTATTTATACTCCAATGTATACGTTGTATTTGGATAATAGCCCTGTTGTGTCGGTTGATTCTGTGACTATAACTCCTGCTAGTGCGTCAGCTACTGCTACTGCACAGGTGGCTGAAAGGGATTATATTACTAGAAAGTATGGTTTAGATTTATTTAACGCTTACGCTAATGATCGCATAACTGTTACGTATACTGCGGGTTTGGATGGGGCGAACATAAAGTTGTTTAAGACTTTGATGCTTCGTGCAGCTACGAGAGAAATGCAGAATATGCATGATGATGTTGTTGGATTGAAAGATTTAACTACTAGAAATGTTGCTCCTTTGGAGACTGGTTTTAACGATAGAGAGCTGTTTAGCATAAAAAGATATCGACGAGTAAGAGTGTCGTAAAATGGCTAAAAGAAAAGTTAAGACTAATGTTTCAGTCGATACAACAGAAGTCCGTAAACGCTTTATTGGTTTTCGGATGCGGGCTAAGAACTTTACGCCTGTTTTGCGTTGGGCATTTCAGCAGTTACAGAAAGCGCACTTAAAAAATTTCGCAACTGAAGGAAGAGCCAGCGATTCTCCATGGCGTCCTCTTGATCCTGAGTATGCTACATGGAAGCTTCAAAGATATGGGAATGAAGGTATACTTGTTGGTAGGCGTGCGGATGGAAGTGATTTGAGAGCTAGTTTAATTTTTGATAATGCTAGAGGCTCGATAAGGAACATTATCACGACTGCTGAGGGAACTACATCTGCCGAGTTCGGTACTGATCTTCCGTATGCAAAATTTCATCAGACAGGAACAAGAGATATGCCTGCCCGTAAAGTAGTGTATGTTCCACAGTTCTTTAAGTATAAAATGAAACTAGCTGTTTTAGAGCATATTCTTTACGGTGAGAAAGACGAATTTAAAGTTGGCGATGCCTACACAACTCTTAGAAGGGGGCTACTGCCATGATGTCAGGACCAAGAATTGCGAAGCAATACGTTACTAACTTCCTTGCATTAGATATGCCTAGTAGATTGCTAACTTACAAAAACTATTGGAATCTTAGTGACAGTCAATTACCGACTCCTGTGTCGTATTTGGCTTATGAGCCTTTTACGTTGAGTGCTTGGCCTACTGTTATTACACTTGTTCAGGGGACTACTTCAGTTAGACGAGAGTCATATGAGAGTGACTTTGATCCGAACTTTAGGGTAACGTACAGTATGCGTACTTATATTTGGGCGAGAGCAACAGGTGCTCAAGAAGTTACTGAGATGAGAGATAATTTAACTACTGTTACACGAGAAGCTTTGATGGATGGTGCTTCTTTATCAAAGTACGATCAGGGGGCCAGCGCAATAGCAGGAGTTCCGTGTTATCCCAAAATAAATGAAAGTACAATAAATGAAGAATTTTCTGATCTGACTTTAATAAAAGGTGAAAGACTTTTAGCAGGAGCCTATATAGCGTATGACCTGTCGCTGGAAGAGATCATAGACCATGATACTGCTGGCATTATGCAAACACATTCTAATACAATATCTAAAATGGCCTTTTTGCCGAACGCTCCAACTAATGTTATAGCAGTTGCGGGTGATACACAAGTTACACTAGGGTGGACTGCGTCTACTTGGGATGGTGGATTGTATGATGTTACTGGGTATAAGATAGAAAGCAGTGTTGATGAAAAAGAAACTTGGTCAACAGTTGTCGCAAACACAGGATCTACGGATAGAAGTTATACGGCAACTGGACTTACTAATGGAGTTAAAATTTACTTTAGAGTTTCATCTATTAATGCTGCGGGTACAGGCGATGCGTCTTCAGCAAGCATTGGTGTTACGCCTGCTAGCTCTTAGGATTCTAAAATGGTAATGGGTCGTTGGAAACTCAGGCCTGAGCCTTATAAGCCCAATCCTGTTGATGCCGATAATGACGGTATTGTTCAGGAGCAGACTATATGGGAGCGCCCTGCTGGAACTAGGTTTATTACTGAGGCAGGAGAGGCTTTTCTTGGTGGGCTTGATGGCACTGATGCTTCTCAGCTTTTAGGGTTGCGTTTAGTAAATGAGAAAAATGAGCCCGTTGATTATGAGCCTTCGTTTAAAAAAGAACAGATAAGTATTGGTGAGACATTTGGTACGCTTGGTAGCAAGATTGGTACGCTTCAAGGGAAGCCTGTTCAGCCTGAGAAAGTGCGTCCTAGTAGAGCACCAGAGCCGAGGCTTCCAATATCTCCACGGGAACTAGCTGACCTTCGCAGAGAATATCCGGACCTTTTTGACGATGAAGGCAATTTATTGGATAGGATTCGTGATCCTAGGAATCCTGAAAGATACTTTTTGGGTAGGCCTGTTCGTAATGAGTTGGAAGCTATTAATACTCCTGATGAGTTGGAAACGTACCTTAAGGGTAAAACTATCGTATCTTTCGATGTAGAAACTTTAGGTAAGATTACTCCGGAAGAGGAGAATGATGATCGCATAATTCAGTTGGGTGCGGTTATTTATAGAGATGGTGAAGTGGTGGCAAGGTTTAATAAATGGATTGCCGCTCCTTGGGATTCTGTTGGTGATTGGGTACGAAATAATGTTAAGACTAATGATGGTGATCCATTAACGCAAGAATTTTTAGATTCGCAACAGTCCACGAAAGAAGTTTTAGAAGAATTTTTTGGGTGGTTTAGAGAGAATACTGGTGGAGGGCCTCCTGTTTTGTTCTTGGGGCAGAATGTTGAATTTGATATGCTTCGTTTAAGGAATGAGGTTAATAGGACTGCACCTGTTGGAGGGTTTACTTTAGATAGTGTTAATTCACCGTATGTTGATACGCAGTTGTTGTTTAAGAATATGCAGCGAGCTGGTGTCGCCCCTGATGGGCAGAGTTCTTCGCTAAATAAGTTGCGGCAGTTTTTGGGGATTAAGAAAGATTTTGATCATCATCAGGCAGATCAAGATGCTGAGATGACGGGTGATGTGCTTTGGGCTTTAGTTGATTTTTTGAAAGTTAATGATCCTGATGGTTCTGGTACTAGGCGTTTGTTGAATGTTCCTGAGCAGAATGTTGCTGAGCAGAGGTCTATTGAGGAGTGGGAAGCGAAGCGTGAGCAGTATGTTAAAGATAAGGCAGATCTTGAAACTGTTAAGGCTTTGTTGGCTGATGTTAAAAAGAATGTATCGCCGAGTGACAGAGGGGAAGGCGATGTGGAACAGGTGCCTTTGTTTGGCAAAACCCCAAGTCAAGCTAATGTTGATGAAGCTTTAATTAGAGCAGGTCAAGAATATACTGAGAAAGTAGATGTTGAGTCTCCTGATTTTATGGCTGATAATCTTACCCCAGAAGAACAAGAGGGTCTTCAAGAACAAGCTAGTACTGTTATTGATTTAGTGGGGAAGGCTATAGGAGGAAACAGAGGTAATCCTTTAGATCAGTCAGAGCGTAGTAAGGAGTTTCCTAATGCACGCAAGAAAATTCATATAGACTTTAAGAATGAGCTTGCCCAACCCCAAGACGATGCCTTAGAAGGTTCAGGAGGATACACTGTCACACAGATAGAAAATAATAAAGCGGGATATATAAATTTAAATATTTCTAAATCTACAATAGTTGTTGAAGAGTCGGCTGATCCAGATTTAAGTCCTGAAGGAGCGCTAGCATTACTACCATCTGGTGATACTCCGGAGAGCGTTAATCCCGCGAATAGGGTGTTGTCTGCGAACGGGGCTATTACAATTATCCATGAGTTAATGCATAACGAAGAGTTTATTGGTGGATCGTATGCAGTTTACAAAATTAATAAAGCAAATAACAATGCTAGCACAATTGAGGCAACGTTTGCGACTAAAGAAGAGGCAGATGCGTATCTTGCCTCAAAGCAAATACGGAGTCCCAACCTGACGTATGCAGTTTTGGAAAACCCTGTTGAAGGACTGACTAGTGTTGCAACTTCAGTTTCGTTACAGACTACGTTAAAAGATGCTTTGTTTGAGAAAGATCTTGGTGGGCCTTTAATTCCTAAAGAGCTTCCTACTGAAGGTTATTTGAGGCCTGAATATAAGACGTTTGTTAAAAACTATCAAAGCCTCATGGTGTATTTAAATGAAGCTAAGAGAGTTTTTTCTGCGTCCGACTTTAATATGTCTCAACGTGAATATGATAACTATTTTGAGAAGCTACAACAAGCCTATTCTGATAAATTTGGGTACGTAGCTATGCTTGCATTGCCTGACGGTGAAAAATATATTCAGTCGGAGTCTCCTCAGAATGTTCAGGGTTTGCGTGTAATGCAATCGGTGCTAGCTACTGATCTTTATTCTTCAGAAGTGTCTAATCTTTTACCAGATGATCCTGACTTGATTATAAGGAATCAAATAGCCAAAACTGCAGTAAATGCACTAGCTGAATCGATGCTAACTTTATCAGATCCTAATGGCGAGATAGAGGATTATAAAAAGAATTTAGGAAGACCCTTAACTCCTGAAGAGACTGAAATGTTTAGAGCTTTTTATGAAGTTACAGGTATCTTACAAGTTTTTGCTGTTAAGCTTAGAAATAGTACTCGAGATGATCCGTATAATGAATTTTTTTCAGGAAGTCCCGAGTCTATTGAGGCACTTAAGCAAACAGTAGTAGAAACAGGAGTTAATCTTAAACATATGCAGGATTGGGATGGGAGCTTTGATCAGCTTTTTGAAAGAACAGAATTTGTTTTAGATGTGATGGCAAATAGTGATCCTAATTTACGTAGCATTATTGGACAGAGTACAGCAGTAGATTTAGTTTTGGTAGAACAAATTATGACAGATCCTTCAGGAAACGCAGTGTACAGAACAAACTATGCTGGTAATAGAGTTCGAGTTCCTGCTCCTTTTTTCAATGCTTCTACAAGATTTTCTGTTGAAAATCCTGATGGCACTATTTCAGACCAAACTGTACCTCCTTTTGGATTTAGCAGACAAGGACTTCCTCCGCAAGCAAAGAATACTATCTTTAGTGCGTTTACATCTTTTGTTGCGAATGAAAGTTTAGATAATTCGGGAACAGCCGGATTTGTAATGTCAGCTGATTATTTGATTAAGCCTGAAGAAATATGGGCAAGGACTGGAGTACAATTTGTGTTACTATCTTCTTTAAAAAGAAATGGTGTTACTCCAGAGGCTATAGACAGGTTTGCTAAAACGATAGCGTTTAGTCAAGCTATTTATACAGATCCTGAAGAGATAACAAGAAATTTAGATGAAAAAATTGAAGCAATAGCAAAGTTTAGCGATAATCCTACGGAAGTTGCTTATCTTTTACGAATGATTGCGTCACAGTCCCCTTATATGACAAATATTTATAGTTCTACATCTGATTTTGTTCAGTTTGATGAGTTAGTTTCTCCGACGATAGCTAATATGCTATCAACAGATCTTGCTGATGCTCCTACACCAGCATTACCATCTGGATCTATAGTTGGACGCAATCAAAGAAGTCTCTCTTTTTCTCTGCGTCAAAGTTATGGGTCTTCTGTTCGACAAAAGTTTAAGCCTAAGAGGCGGCGTAGTTCTGATGGGTCTATTGTTGAAATGGCCCAGTTTCCTTCTGATGCTCAGATAAACGATGAAGTTAATAAAAGTGTGCAAGAGTTTATTGAGAAGTATCCAAATTCTCCGATACCTCTTATAAATGAGAGAGGTTTTAATAGTGTTATTTTTACTTCAGATGTAGGCGACGATATAAATTTGTTTCGTACACAAGTAATTAATCTTTTATCTCAAGATGATATTTCAGATGATGATAAAGTAGCGCTTGCTAATTATTTGCGAGATACTTTTAGTGCTGATACACTTAAAGTAGGCCTTAACACTACGTCGAATGATTGGCCTGAGGAGCTTCGTGGAGATAACTTTGATTGGGCTGGTTTAGCAGATGTGTTGTTAAAATCAGCGGATAGGCTTGCAGAGGCTAATTCAAAAGAAGTTATTGAGAAAAGAAAGTTAGAAGCCCAAGATCCGTTTGTAACTATTGCAGGGCGTGTTGAAGAAATTGATGACATGAAAGTTAAGATTACTACTAGTGGGGATAATCCTGTAGAAAGAGTTCTTAACATTAATCGACGCCCTGAACGCTTTAGATGGTTAGAAGTTGTTTCTGAGAGGTTTGACCGAAATCCAGATGTTACTTCAGTAGATGATCGTGGTAATGAAACAATTAATGAAGCTAATGCAACTAAGCTTTCTAAGAAGTTTTTAGAAGATGAAGGAATACTTGCTGCGCTTAATCGTGCGTATACGGCTGGTGTGACTAGAGATGAACGGTTAGGCGAGCTACGAGTAGCGTTGCAGGAGTTAGATGCCGAGAACGCTAACAACGGTAAATCAACTAACCATGTTGCTGATATTGATAGTTGGATAAATGTTGTTGATGATGCTTTAGCTATAGAAGGTGGAGCGTATCGTGGATTAGGACCTAAAGCCTTGACGCAGGCTGAGGTAGAAGAGCGTGATGCGGAGATTCGAGAGCGTTTAGGTATTGATCCTAATGCTGAGATTCCTAAAGGTAGTACGGGTCCGGTTAAATCTGAAGTGTTAAAGGAGACTCTTACGAATACTGCACAAGGTCAGTTTATTGTTGCAGATACTATTGAGGAAAAAAACGATGAGGTTAAACAAATAATTAGAGAGCTTGGCGGGTTTTGGGACCCTGATGAGTTGTATTCGATTCTTCCCGATAACTGGGATGAGTTAAATCAAGACGGCAAAGATCAAGTTTTGAAAGACTTAGGCTATGGTGAGTTTGTTTCTTCAGGTTTATTTAAGGTGGTTAAACCTAAACCTGCTGTTGAACGTTTAAAAACACGACAAGAAGAATTTAACTCACCTTTGCCTGATATCGTTTTTCAAACTTTTACTGATGAAGGAAAAGTAGAGGGGGGTGATTTTCTAGAAGCCGTTATGTTTTGGGGCGGTGAAGAGGTTAATAAGTTGGACCTTATGAAGAGGCTTGGTCTGTATGATCGTAATGATCCTGAGAAGAATACTCTTAAAGATTATATTAGGGCGCAATGGATTGTAGACTCTGCATATGTTTTTATGCCGGAGGATAGATCTGGTACAAATAAAATTAACGTAAGTGATGAAGATTTAAATAATCCTAGATTTGTTGCTGCTTTAGAAATATACGATACCTACTTGGATAAGTTAATTAATATGACTCCTGAGGAGTTATTTGAAGAGGCTACGTTTGCTATAGATGGAATCGTAAACAATGACGATGCAGAGATACGTGTACAAATAGCAGATTTAGATCAGATGATTGCTGATGGCTTTTATAAAAATACTCATTTTCAGCAGTTAGACGATGTAGGTAGATTTGGTCAGTTGAGAAGCAGCCATTCTGAATCTGGTATACGTTCGGATTTAGAGGCTCAGCATGGACTTCCAAGGGTAGGAAGTTATAAAGAGGTTGGTCAAGCTGATTCGGGGTTTACGTCAAGGATACAAGCGTCTCCATCTTCAGGTTATTTGTTTCCAAAAGATATTCATGAGCTTTATTCTGACGATAAGTTCGAGGAAGGAGCATCAGAAGCTGAAAAAAGAAGTAAATATATTAGTAGATTTGCTGATATGTATGGAAGCGAGTCTGTTGTTTTGAAACCAGAAGTGAGAGATAGAACTAAATTAGTTATTGGGGATGCAGCAAATATGGGTGGCTTGTCAACCAGACTTGAAGATGCTACTCCTGAAGAGCTTTTTAACTTTTATTTTACAAATACAGCAAATAAAGGATTTAAGATTGGGTTAGAGCAAGACACGGGGCAGTCTGGAGGAGGCTTAAATAGGCTGATTGAACTGCTGGTAATTGGAGATGCTATGAGGTCTTCAGATGAGAATAAAGCTAGGATTTCTAAAGCAATACCTACGCTAAATCTTCGTTCTAACAGGGAACAGACAGACATAACTAGAGCAGGGTTTAGTGAAGCTGAAGCAGACTTTTTTAAACTTATTTCTGGTGATGCTTCATATTTTGAAACTCTTACATTTGGCAACTTTGATATTGGTGATATTCAAAAACTTGAAACCCGAAAATATAATACAAACGTAGGTACCACTAACGCTAAAAAAGTACCAAGCCTTGGCAATAGTAAGGTTCTGTCTAATTTTACCGATGCTGAAAAAGTTGAATTAGAAAAAAGGACTGAAACAATTGAAGGACTTATTTTATCTGGAGGCTTAAGTGAAGAAGCTACCGAAAAATTTAGAGAATTAAAAGCAAACAATCCTGATCAATATTATAAAATTATTAGAGAATTTGATTTAGGTTTAACTGTTGAAGCCCTTAATGGCCGAGGCGGAGCTGGCTATGGCACAACTGAGTTCTTATCAGGAGAGGAAGGAGTAGCAAATCAGTTTTATGAGGAAAATGGTGTGAGTCCCTTACTTGGTTTAGAATCAGTTATTAATTATCCATATTTTATTTCAGGAGTAGACCAGCCTACATTAATTTCTGATTTATCTACAGCTATGACAGAGCTTCAGTACGCTAAAGAGAGAGAAGACTTTGCTAATAAAATTAGAGCTTTAGGTTTAGATATTCAATTAGAATATATGAGTGTTGGTAGCACAAAGGATAATGTCAAACTTAAGATGGAACAAACTTTAGAAACTGGCAAGTGGAAAACTTTAATTGGAATGCCAGAGTATTTACAAGAAAATCCTGAGGTTGTATCAACTTTTCCGGATTTGCCTTTGGAAACACAATGGAGGATAATTAGAGAAGCTCAAGCTCTTAAAGTACTTGAAGGCTTAGCTAAGGAAGAAAGAATTTTTGATCCAAGTCAAAATCCTGATATACCTGATTTACCTGCAGAGCTGCAAGAAAAAGTTAATGAAGCATTAGGTAAGTTGACACCAGAAGCGGAAGCTCGAATAGCCGCTGAAAGAGCAGCTAGGCTTGCGGAGGCTGAAGCAGCTGGTTGGGATCGTTAGATTTTTAAATGTGTGAGGGTATAATAGTGTTATGGCTATGACAACAAAAGATAAAAAAAGAATGATCGATGTTTTCTTTGATGATGATAAAGAAAAAACAGAGAGAGAGGTAAGGAAAGCTCTGGATGATGCTGCGCAGTTATTACCAGAAGAAGCTTTCAACCGAGGATTACCTATGATCGACATAATTAATCCGCAGTATACAGAAATGCAACAAAAAGTTGTTGATTCTGATATGACTAATGATGAATTAAGACTTTTACTTAAAAAATACAGTATAGAAAGCCTTAATAACCCGAAACCTGAAATTTTAGATAAACGCCGTATGGGTCCAGAAGGTAAGCCAGTTTCTTTATATTTCGGTGAATACGCTGCACAAGAGCGGCAAAGGCGTGCAAAAAGCCAATCGGAGGCTGACCAATTTTTGTTAGAACAAAAGATAAAACGTTTAAAAGAAGATACTATCTAGAAACCATTAGTTCCAGCCTTCAAAGCATACTGCGTGGTAATATAATACTTGAAAGCAATCGTTTTTGCTAGTTGCCCACAGGGGCAAAAATACGTATTTTAAGTTATAACAAGGAAAATGGAGGCTAAATATGCCGGGAGTAAATGTCACCACTGCGGTACGCACGGGTCCTGTGGGTACTGGAGACATTGTGGCAGGTCAAGTATTCATGGCTGGAGAAGCCGAACGAGGTTCGATAACAGCCCCTACGCTTTTACGCAGCTTCAGTGATTACACGACCTACTACGGAAATTACCAGACAGGTAATTTATATGCACATGTAAAGACCTATTTTGATGAGGGTGGCACACGATGCTATGTTCAAAGAGTTTTGGGTTCAGGTAGTGCTACAGGGGCCATAACATTAAATGACTCGTCAGCTTCGGCAACCATGGTTGTCACGGCAAAGAGTCCGGGCGCATGGGCAGCTAATCTTGATGTTCAGGTTGCTGCTGCAGATGTGTCAGGATTTAAGATAAAAATTTATCTAGATGAAGTGTTGTTGACTACAACTAGAGACTTAACTTCAGTGGCTGATGCTATTGATGTTCTTAACACGTCTCCAGATGTTGGTCATCTTATTGTTGTTTCTGACGATTCAACATCTTCAGCAAATCCAGCTACAGCGGCTGCTACTGCTTTGTCAGGTGGATCTGACGGTTCTGCAGTTTCCGATGCCAACCGTGTGACAGGACTTTCGCTGTTTGGTGAGAATCTTAAGTCAGGGGCTGTTTGTATTCCCGGAGCTAATGGTTCTACTATTTGGAATGGTCTGCGTGATCATGCTGAAGCGTATAATAGAATTGCACTTTGTGGTTTTGCTTCAGGTGATGCAGCGGCAACTGCGAAAACAAACGCATCAGCGTATTATACTGATGCAAAAGCATCATACATGGCTTTCTACTGGCCACATGTTAAAGTTGATGCACCTGCTGCTAGCGAATTGGCTACTGGCACGTCTTCGACTGGTGCAGCTACTGTAACAATTTCACCAGAGTCTTATGCGGCTGCTGCTCGAACAAGAGCAGTTCAAGTTTCGACTGGACCATGGCGAGCAGGGGCTGGACTTATTTCTGCGGCTAGAACAGTTACAGATTTAGCTCAAGAAGTTTCACCAACAGCTGGTGATTTGTTAGATGATGCAAGGATTAATGCTTTGCGTAAAATTGGTAATAGTATCAGAGTTTATGGTGCTAGGTCCATATCTAATGATGAATCTAACTGGCGTTACATTACACAGAGAGACACAATAAACTATTTGGTTTATGGTGTTCAAGATAGGATGGAACAGTATGTTTTCTCCACTATTGATTCTCGTGGTAATCTGTTTGGTAGAATTAGAGCGTCAATTAAAGGTTTCCTAGACCCAATTCGTGTCGCTGGTGGCCTTTATGAAGCGTATGATGATGACAATAGATTGATTGATCCGGGCTACAGTGTAGTCGTGGATAGTACAATTAATCCTGCTTCACAGCTTGCGGGCGGACTTGTTAAAGCACAGGTTGGCGTGCGAGTGTCTGGTGTTGCAGATCTTATTCAAGTAACTATCTCTAAGAGTAATCTTACGACCCCAGTAATCTAAGGAGAATATAAATGGCAAAAGTAACCCAGAGACAAATTATAGCGGAGATTATAGCTCGTCCTGAGGCTGAAAATGGAGGGCATGCTGCTGTTCCAGTTTTTGATACTTATTTTGCTACTGTTAGTGGTGGCGAAATAAGCGCTTCAGTTGAGAAAGTGTATGATGGAAACAGTAGTTTTCCAGAAGTACTCTGTGCTCCCGCTGAAATAGGCGATATTACGGTAAGCAGGTTTTACGATAATAATGTTGCTAGTGGTGATGATGCTTCTAAAATAGCACAACTTCGTCCACTTGTTGGCCAAGTATACTACGACCTAGCTGTCTACACAACTGATTGTGATTTGAAAGTAGCTGGTACAGAGAGAGTTTATCCAAAAGCGTTGCTTGTTGGATTAACTGAGCCTGACGGTGATGCCGCTTCAGGTGCTCCTGCTACCTACTCATTGACTTTTTCAATTAGTACTGTAGCTTCAGAGGGAAGTACTAGCGCTGGCGCATTATAAAATTAAATAATACTTAGATTACTACAGGGATGGCCACTGCATTGCAGTGGCTTTTCTTGTGTAGTACCACTTGCATGACCTTAGAATTTTTATAAAATATATATAGGAACTATTTATTTAAGGAAGTACAATGGCTATACCAACAACAAGCAAGTGGGTGCGCTTAGAAGAGTTGCATCCTCGTTTCAAAGATCGTTTAGAAGCATTTTTTGCTGATCCGCGTATCAAAGGAAAAGTTAAGGTTGTTTCAGGGGTTCGCACGTATCAACAGCAAAAGCACCTGTATGATGGATGGGTTAAGCGTAAACCGGGATTTAACCTAGCGGCAAACCCTGATAGAAAGAAGTCGAATGGCTTCCAAGGCAGCTATCACATGGCTCAACCTTCATTTGGTTCATACGGTTATGCTGTCGATTTTAGAATTACTGGTAAAGGCATATCTACTACCCAAGTTAATGCGATTGCTAAAGAGTATGGTATTCAAAAGACTGTGCCTTCTGAGTGGTGGCATCACCAACCCGGATATGTTTCTGGTGGTAAGTTTGTTTGGTTTGAGGCTTCTAAGATTAAGGGTGAAAAGAAAATTACTAAGGCTGTTGAAAAGCCAGAGACTGCTGTTGGTAAATATATTGCTGCTTGTACCAAACAGGTTTTGCGTAGAGGTAGTAAGGGTAAAGCTGTTGAGCTTTTGCAAAAACTTTTGGTCGCTCAGGGCTATAAGCTAACTCGTCACAAGAACCGTACAGGTATTGATGGTGATTTTGGTCCTGCTACACAGCGAGCTGTTAAGAGGTTCCAAAAAGATGAAGGCCTTGTTGCTGATGGAATTGTTGGTAAAAAGACATGGGCAGAGCTTACCGCTTGACATTGAAATACTATTTTGAGTAGGATATAAACATGGATGATATAAAAGAAGACATAGAAATACCTAGTGCGGCTCCTAAAGCTAAGAAAGCTGATGAAGCTAAAGAAGAAAAAGTAGCTAAAGGCTCAATACTTGATCAGTTACGTGAAGAAATTACTCGAGAAGTAACTCGACCAGATATTGAGGTGCCTGTTCCTGAGCGTGACGGGGTTAGTGTTAGGTTCTCGCCTAATATCTCAAATGAGCAACTGAAGTCTTGGCGACGTAATTCTACAAATAGGAAGACAGATGAATTGGATTCAATTAAGTTTTCTTGTTATGTGATTGGCCAGACTGTTACTGGAATCTATTTTAATGATGAACTTGTTGAAGATGATGCTGGTTATGCTTTGAACTTTGCTTCTCCTGCAATTATGGAGATGACTAATACAACAAAGCCTTTACCTGATGCTATTAGAGCTTTCTATGCTGTAGATCCTCATCTTGAGTCAACTGCTTTGAAGATTCTAGATTATGCAGGCTACGGCGACGAAGTGGATGCTGAAGACCCTACGAAGGGCTAGTTGAGCAGCTGGCCCAAGATTCTAGAATAATATCGGCGGCTAGGCTTGCGGAAGCTTTTCATACTGATCCTATAGCATTAATGAACTGTGATGAAGATACTTGGCTGTTGAGAATAGCCTGTGCACAAGCACTTTCTAACGATCATAAAGAGCGAGAAAGGCAAAGAAAGGGAACAGTTGGTGGCTACGGATAATATGAAATTTCTATAGAATATGTAGAGAATACGAATTAGTTCTGTAGGAGTGTTTGATGGCTGTATCAGATAAGGTAGTCATAAAGGTTGAGATTGATGCCGATATTGACAAGGACCTT
>Ga0098038_1000028_pt1 | contig 57107 bp, 65 predicted proteins | sample 5B_taG_FD_75051 | JGI IMG/M metagenome (GOLD analysis project Ga0098038, IMG submission 75051) | Marine viral communities from the Subarctic Pacific Ocean - 5B_ETSP_OMZ_AT15132_CsCl metaG | ecosystem: Environmental > Aquatic > Marine > Oceanic | place: Pacific Ocean | collected 2015-01-08 | reverse complement strand
GGTTGGCCGGTAAGACTCAAAATGAGCTCACCTCAATAATCATTAAGCTCATATCGCAGGTGGTAAAAGAGCAAGGCATCAAAGGCCTGAAGGTTGAGCACATTAAGGAGATTATGTCCTTAGTAGCTAAGCCTACACGCTCATCTAAGAAGAAGCTGAATGGGGAGGAGGCTGCCGACCTCCAAGAGAAGATTATAGAGAAGGCTATGCAGCTTGAGGCTGAGCTGGCTAAGGGTCGTAAGGCCTCTGAGGTCTTAGCTAAATTCAAGAAGGATGTTAGTGAGGCTAGGAAACTTCAGAGTGAGGTTCGACGAAGGCAAACCAAGAAGCACAGGAACGGTGGCATCCACCTTGCATATAAGCAGGCCGCTTCAATGATGACCTCAATCAAGCCATCACACCTATCACCAGAGCAGGTTGCTGAATTGGTGTCTACTCTGAAGGTATTGATTGAAACACAAAAGACCGGAGTAGTCAAGGGTGAGGTTCGTGACCGCTCTAGCGTAGACGCCATCAAGTCTGCAGCAAAGAAATTCCAAGCTCAAAGCATTGAGTTCAATACCATGTCCGACCTTCGTAGGGCTGAGCGAATGGCTAAGCGTGAGAACGCTAAGCGCAAGCAGCAGAACCGGGCGCAGGTAACTGTTCAGGATATGATGGACAAGCTGTATGCTGACCGCCACATGGCTGAGATTAAGCGTACACGCACAACCCTCGAGCGTCTGGCAGACGAGCGTGGCGAAGACATCTCCACACCTGAAGCCTTAGCTAAGTTCGAGGAAGAGGTTATGAAGGAGTTGTTTGCTAAGAACCGAGAAAGGATTGAGGCACTGGCCAGTAGTGTGAGGAACCTCGCTACTGCAGCACAGTACCAAGTTGGCAACAACGCAAACCTCAGTAAGATTTACGGTAAGGATATCGAGGCACGTATCGCTGAGCTGGAAGCAGCAGGCGACTACACCACACTCGCCAAGCTGGAGCTTGTACTGTACAACGCCGCTGTAAACAACAGCTTTGCAGACACCACCAAGTTTGCTGCTGATATGGACATCAGATTTGAGAAGTTGCCTAAGCTGAGGGCTCTAATTAAGAGCGGCAAGATTAAGGTGCGAAAAAGAGATACACTAGGGAGTGTGTCGCGTATTGGCAGCAGACTCGATACTATGGATTCAGCACTTTCACTCATCATCATGAGCGATAAGAAAACTGTTGCTAAAGTGCGTGAGGCTCTTGGCCTTACATCTCTCGAGAATGGCTATGCTCTTGCCGACTCAGCCTTCACTGGAATCATTGACGGTGAGTACGGTAACGGCGCGTTCCCGGGTCTGATTGGTTTACTTAAGAAAGCAGGTGTTGATATGAACGCCATGACCAAGGCTCCGTTCGCTGCAGGCCTTCAGGTTCTCTCCACCTTGGAGCAGATGCCGGAGGGTGCCAACTCAACTGAGTGGGCTCAGGATGTTTACAACGCCGCTGCTGCCTCTATAGATTACGCCTCAAGGGACAGCAAATACAGCTCCAAGGATATCAAGGAGATGCGTGAGAACGTGCTCGAGGTGTACGAAGAGGGCATGACTATGGAGGAGTACTCCAAAGCTCTGGTCCAGAAGCACCCGCAGTCACGTGAGATTATCACCGCATACAGGACTGTGCACCAGCATGCTCGCGCCAAGTGGGGGTATGACCAGTTCTACTCTGACGCCTTGGGTGTTAACCCAGAGATGGGTGAGAACTACACTCCATTCTCTTTCCGAGAGGTGGGTCAAAACGGCGTAAAAAAGGAAGACGCATTTACTAGCCTTGTTCAGGACAGCATGACTGGCGCTAAGACCAACATTGGTGGAGAGCACAGGACGTCATCTTCTATGGATAGGAAGCCAAAGGCAATCAAGAAAGTTAACGGAAAGCCGGAAGGACTTGTCATGGACTTAGACTTCCATAACGTAAATACACAAGTACTGAGGGATAATGCCTCGTCAATATTCGCCGCCGATGCTCTGTATACAGCTCGAGCTATAATGAACAATGAGGGCAGTAACTCCAACATCCTTGACATGAAAATGTCAGACGTTGACATGATGCAGAAGTTCATCACCCAGTACGCTGAAGCCGACCACGCGGGTGGCAACGTAGTCTTCACTAAAGAAGGAACTGTGTTTGGTGTCAAGGTAGCTAACCCATTGTACTACGCCAAGAAAGCAGCAGTGATTAACGCATTCGGTAGCTTGTTCGGTGCACAGATTATCAAGCAGTCATCGGTGGCTGTATCTGTGCTGGCTCAGACTAGGCACGCAAGCTCTAAGGCCGAGTTCGTTGAGTACGTTGCACTGATGACAGCAATGGGTGTTAAGAAGGGTAGCATGAACATGAACAGGATTATGCCTGACGCTATGAAGCGCATGCTGATGGAGAACTCCCCAGTATTCCAGCGTGACTACGAGTCTGCACTGATTGACAGCGAGACAAGCGGACACGTTAGTTTCGACGAGAACTACTTCGATATCGTGTCAGACAAGCTGGGCAACATATCGCTCGGTATGCTGAAGGGTACGGATAAGGTTATGGCTGCTGCATCTTGGTTCGCCTTCTACTCTGACTATGTTAGGTCTGAACAAGGAAGGGAAGTAAGCTGGGAGGAGGAGTCTAAGAACCCTAACGCTGACGCTGTTGGTCACGCTAACAGGATGGTGAGTAAAGACCAAGCTGCATCTACTGCACGACAGTCTGCTCAACTCTACTCAACTAAGAGTGGTATCGCTAAGTACTTCCTTGACACTGTTATGCCTTTCTCTAGGTTCGGTGTAAACAAGAAGAGGAGTGTGCTGGCTGACATCGTGAAGTTGGCTCAAGCCCCTACTGCTGAGGCTAAGCGTGAAGCTGCTACGGCACTAGCCGGTCACTTCGCTGAGATGTACGCATTCGCCGCTGTAGGCTCATTCGTTATTCCAGCAACCGCTGCTGCTGTACTCGGTGACGAGGATGATGTACCGGAGTTCTTCAGCACAAAACAACAGCTTACTATTGTTAGCCGCGCAATGAAGGACATCCTCCTGCCTCTGAACTTAGAGTCAACCGATGCTGCTGCAGTTACCCTGATGAACAAGGCATACTACGGTTCGTTTGTTGCAGACGAATACACTGAGGGTATGACTGACGCTCAGGCAGAGAAGGCTTACGATGACTGGCTGCGACGCAATGGCGCATCGGTATTTGTTAGCAAGGACGACGCTATGAGCCTCAAGGGTCTGTCTGGTATGCTCGGACCTGCGGGTGCATGGATGTATAACAGCGGTGTAGCTGTAGCCAACCTCAACTACACCCTCGAGGGAAGCGGTAAGTACATGAAGCCTAACGGTGACGTTGTATTCATCGACCCAGACTTCCAAGACCGTGCAGCTTTCACCTCGATGATGCAGTTCGGTATGACCCTCGGCCAGTTCGCAGGAATCTCGTCGCAGGAGGTGGGTAAGCTGACTCGTATGTACGATGACGCACACGTTGCCACCGCAATCAAGGAAGAGTCTGCCTACCTGTTCCGCATGCAGCGTGAAGGATTGCTCGGTGACGTAAGGTACCGTGAGGTTCTGGATAACGCCGGGTTGCTGGACAACATCGACGAGACTGATGTAAACAAGATTAAGAGGAACGCCAAAGCTGTTGCAAAAGACAAGAAGTTCCGTGAAAGGATTATCACCGAGTTCGGTGAGGACTTCTACATGGACCACGCAGAGGAGCTGGTGTACGACGCCTACCTCGGAGTAGCTGGTATCGCAGAGATACTCAGGGAAGAGGACGAGGAGTACGTTAGGGCACTGAAGGTAGTTCTGGGCAACTCATCCAAGCTCAAACAGGCAATCGCAATAAACAGAAAACGAAATGGGTAAAGAAAGGAAAAAGCTAAGAGACACCAAGGTTGGTGTATGGCTAAGGGAAAAAGCACCGGAGGTTCTCGACGTTGTCGGGGACCTGCTCCCAGATAAGGGGGTACTTGGTGTAATTAAGAACCTGCTCGATAAGCCCGGGGTTGACCCGGCTGTTAGGCAGGAGTATGAAAGGATGTGGCTCGAGTTCCATACTGAACTGGAGCAGGGTGTCACCAGAAGGTGGGAAGCAGACATGGGCTCTGACTCTTGGTTGAGTAAGAACGTCCGTCCACTTGCCCTCGCTTCGGTGTTGCTTGTGTTCTTCATCCTCATCTTCCTCGATAGCATGGCTATTGAATTCGATGTGGCTGAATCATACCAGACAGCTTATAAAGAAATGACTGTGCTGATTATATCGGCATACTTCGGAGCACGCACCCTCGACAAGATGGGTGTTAAGATTGGGAGGTAACGACTTCCCATAAGTGCTCATTAAAATCTGCAGCTAGACATTCATCACTGCAGTAGCTCTGTGTCGTAAGAGCCCCGCACCTGTAACAGGCGTGGGGCTCTTTCTCTTTAGACTTTGCCAAGATTGACACTCTTCAGGTAACCAGCGTCACCGTTGTTCTCTACCTCGTGGAGCGGGACCAGCCAGCCCAGAGCGTTGTCATCTCCGTACTGCTTGTTGCCAGCCTCCTTGTACTTGTTGGCGCCACAATGCAGGACCAGCTTCGGTAGGTGGAAGCAGTGTGCTACCATCTCATCCTCGGGGGTGATAAGGATGTAGACGAAATAAAGCACACCCTCCTCCAGAGCAGCAATAATACCGGCAGACTCGTCCTTGTTTGTGTTCCTGAACTCCATGTACAGGTTTGGCTTACCCGGGCTCTTCCTGCGCTCAGCCCACTTGTAGGCCTTGCGGTCGGTCTTCACTTCATACTTATCACCATTAGCAATCATATCGTAATGGATGCGCTTGTTGGGAGACATTTGAACAGAAAGGCCACGCTCCATAAGATGCGTGGCCCATCGGTCTTCTCCGTCTTTACCGAGAGAGAAACTCATTAAGGTAAGGGATTTTGCTCGAGGTGTTCTGCAAGTGCGTCACGCAATGCGTCTGCCTCTCGGTTCATAACTGTTTTAAACTTCTTCACTGCGAGCATGACTTCCTTCTCATCGATGAGCGGCAAGCGCCCGTCTTCTGTGAAGAGTGACTCGTACATCTCTGTGACTGAGTCGTGCATGAACAATGTGAACTGAGAGTATACCTCTGCTAGTGACCTGTGGTCTTGCTCCTTATCGTTAAAGGATGGTATCTGGGCAATCATTTGAGCTGTTGTTTGATAATGTTAATGGCGTCGTCTACTTGCTTCCGGTTGCGGGGGATGAATAACATCCAGTCACCTTTGCCGGTCTCGTTCATGTGATGGAGAAACATCTTCCATCGGATAGTGAACGTGTGCTGGCTAGGCACCCAACCCTTAGTCTCGATAACGAACTTGTGTTTCTCTGAAACGAAGTCTGGGGTGTATGTCACCCCGAGTACTGCCTTACCTGTCTTGTCTACCATGATGTCCTTACCTCGTGTAGCTTTGTGATACACGCCTTCGTATTTGAATCCATCCATCAGGTAGTACTTGTGCTCTTCGTAATCGAATTGCAGTTTGGCATCTCGGAGAGCGTCGTAGCAGTAAGCCTCAAGACCTGACTTGAGTTTCTTACCGCCACGAACGTGTCCCTTCTTCTTCGCTGTTGGCTTTTTCCTACGTTTCATGACTGCAAGTTAACGAAGTCCATGTTCGGTTGCAAGGAATTGCCACCTGCGTTTTCAGAACTAGACAACAGTTTACCATACAGCTTGGGCTCCGGTCCGAACATGCTGAACCCAGTCTGCTCGTCGTTGAACTGAAACATGTACGGCCTGTCGTTAGATGTGGGCTTACCACCGGTGTCTGTCTCCCTTACCTTGCGGACGTGGAACTCAACACATCGACGCATCACCGGGTCGTCGTGCTGAATCTTGCGGTGCAGTGTAATGAAGCAGTCGCAGCGGTTCATGAACTTACCACCACCCTCGGTGTCCTCTGCGTATGGTGCAGTAGGCAAACCGTCCGGCCCCTTCTGTCGCTGTGCGCTGGTGACGGAGTGGGCGTTAACCCATACCGCAACACCCAGTCGGTTGGCGAAGGTGAGGAACTCTGACGCCGCCTCGTAGTGGTATTCGTGTACCCCGAGGTGTCGGTTGTTGCTCATGTCTATACGCAAGCTGTTGTACGGGTCGATGAACAGACCGTCGATAGGCTTGTTCCTGTGAATCTTCTCCGTGTACAGCAGCACCTCTGAGTAGCTCAGCATGTTCTCGTTACTGATGATGACGAAGTGCTCGTCAACCCAGTCGAACGCTCTCTTGAGCTGGGCGTGGTTCATGTCGTGTACCTTCATGTCACAAGCGAACTGCATCAGCTTGAGCTTGATAGCAGCAGTCTTATTCTCTGCAGAGTACACAACCCAGCGCCAGTTGTGGTGCATAGATGCGGCGACCATGAGCCACAGCGTGAACGTAGTCTTACCCACGTTACTGTGCCCGTTAATCATGACGAACTCTTTCTTGAACACGAAGTTCCTGTCCAGAGTATCGTTGCCTGTACTGAGCCCCAGCTCGAGGTTGCCCGCGATGTAGTCCTCAATCCATTGTAAGTCCTCTGCGCCTGAGCTAATGAACGACATGTCGCCGTCCTGTAGCTTCATCTCGCGGATGACTTTATCCTCCTCCATCAACAGCTCATTGATTGGGAGTTGCTTACCCTTCTCGATACCATCGTTGATGGTCTTACGGGCCAAGTCTTCATCGTCAACGCTGCGCTTACTAATCTCGAAGAAGAGAATCTCCTTAGCCATATGCTCCTCCACCTGACCGGTAGCTACCCAGCCACCAAGCAGAACAGAGGCACGCAGCAGGGCCGAGTGCTTCTCACCATCTTGCGCCCCACGAATCATGCAGGCTGCAATGTGAATCTTCTCGTAGTCTGTACGAGTCTTCACCTCTTGCACTTCTTGCACCTCTTCGTTGGCGCCACGCATACCACCGAACTTGTCAGAGCTTTCACGGATTACAATGTCCGGGTCGTGGCTCTCAAAGCATGCACGGCTCTCATTGATGCCAGTGCCGTCCAGTTCAAGGCCGTACTCATTATCGTAGTAATCGACCATAGAGCGGAAGTGGTCACGGTGGCGCTCAGGGTTGGACACCTCGACCAGAACCTTGAGGCCGTTACCTGACGGCGACACCCAACAGGCACGAGTGTACCTGTCAGATGCCAGCGTAGGCTTAACTGCATCGGGGTTGAGGTTGTCGAAGTCGAGAACGATGTAGCCAGAGTGGCGGGTCATCGCCTCGTCAGAGCGGGCGTCAAACTCACCAGAGAAGAGAACGATAGGAAGCTGTTTCTTTGCCTCCTTGTTCCCGCCTCTAATCTCAGCTACCTTCTGTTCCTGTAGTCCACTTGATATGCGCTTCAGTGCTGCATCCAGCGTTATCTTGTGCGGCTTGTCCGTCTTGTACAGACTCTCGAATATCGTTACCATCTCGCTGCTTGAGTTTAATCTTGAGTAATACGAGGTATCCAATCAGGTCCTTGATGGCGTCCTCGCTATCGCCATCCCACCCTAAGTTAGCAATGCGGGACAGCTTGTCGTCTATCCTTGTGCATATCTGCTCTACGTCATCGCTCTTGGCGAAGATGCGCTTAGGGTTCAGTGCGGAGTTGCCGTACTGACGGTTCTTAGAGATGAGAAGCTCTGTAACCTCCACGCACACTGCGCGGATTGCTTCTTCTGTTTCGTTCTGAGGTATGTACTTCATCTTAAAACAGGTTATCGTATTCACCATTTAGAGCTTTCTCAAGTGTAATCTCACCCACGTTAGCGGTGCGAGCCATAGCATTGAGTAACTTCAGGTTTGTTTCGAGAGCGCGACCCAAGGTCTTGCTGTAGCTTAGCATGGCGTTGAACTGCGCAGCCTCTTCTGTCTTACCGGGCATGGGGATATGTTGTGTATGTGTTTCAGCAGATGCTGAGTACTTGACGTAGTCTGCGCTACTGCAGTATACATCTGCGTTAGTGACTACGTGGTGCACTGAGCTGTGGTGCATTCCAATAGTTTGGCCGATATCTTTCAGCCTGTACTTTGACCGGACCATAGCGCAGAATGCAGCACGGCATTCTACTTTTCCACGTTGGCGACCCCTGATTGTTTCAAAGCAATAGCCGTTGTCCGTGAGGTAGTCTTCGTATGCTGACATGAGCATACCCATGCGTTGTTTATTGGCGGCAAAAATCATTTCCGTATTTGTTTAAAACGTTAAAAGATGGACATGCTTTACGAGCGTACTCGTTGTGTCCGTGAACTGAAACACCTTCGCCGTATACACCGCGAAGATTACACACGAGCTCCTCGAATGAGAGCTCTTGCTCTGGGGTCATGGTATCCATTGGAACCCACTTGACACCACCCTGTGATGCTGGGCCGTCAGTCATCTCGAGACCCCCTACATAGCAGATTCCGATGCTGTCGTTGTTCTGACCACGGACATGGGCGCCTTGGAAACAAAGGGCCCGGCCCTTCTCTACGGTACCATCCAGCTTGATAACAAAATGGTAGCCGATATCTGACCACCCCCTCCCGTCAACGTGCCACCTACGAATGTCGGCAGCATCAAAGTCCTGACGAGCCTTGGTTGCTGAGCAATGCAGGACAATCTTATTTACTTCTTTTAGTGTTCTCATAATACTTCTAGTGCTTTACATATGTACTTAGCTTGATTGCGGCAGTCGTCCAGCGCTGTGTGCGCTATGCCTTCGACCTTAGTCTTCTGCACACCGGTGAGGTGTGTCAGTGTCCTGATGTCTCGGAACATGTAGTGGTTCAGCGGGAAGGCCATGCCCTCTTGTCTGTACGCTGCTTGTAGGATAGGCATATCGAAAGATGCGTGGCTCCATATAGGGAGCTCACCATAAGCTGTCTTCATTGATGCGAACCAGTAACCCAGTCCGGTCAGTGCTGACTTCAGGGTATCCTTGTCCCTGTCATCTCCACCAAATACAGCTTCTCTCGCTTCATCGGGTTGAGTCATCCACCACGATACGGTAGCGGGGTCCATCTTGTATCCGGACCACGACTCTTCCCTGATGCAGTACTGCACTTCGTTCATGATAGTGCCGTCTCTTTTAAACAAGACAGCGGCAACCTGCACAATTGCTGCGCCGGGTGCCGTGCCTAGTGTCTCGATGTCTAGAGTTACGTGGTACATTAACTACGTCCTAGTCTATCGAAGCCTCCGAGTCCGGGGGAGGCCATCCCTTCTTCCATGTCCGCCCCACAGTCGGGGCAGTTGGGCATGGCTGACGCCTTGAACATTTCGTCACTTAGGCGGCAGTCGCATGCCGTGCAGTTCAGGTCTGCTATTCTCCAGCTCATTTGTGTTGCTCGTATTCGTTAATGATTGCCTGAGCTTCAGGCGTTACGACAGATGTCCAAGAGCCGAGCTTCATCCAGTAGGTTGTAGTTACACCCGACTTAGCTACCTCCAGCTTGAAGGTCTTGGGGGTGTAGTTGAAATCTACCGGTGTGTTGGGCAGCTCATCTGCCGGGGTGCGCTGGAACCAAGCCAACGCTACCTCCGGGTCAGATGGTATGCTGCACATGCTCTGACCTTCGTTGAAGTCGAAGTCGATAACAACATCATCCAAGCTGTAAGGGACAGTTGACTGTGTGCCGAACGCACCAACCATAGCAAGGATATCTTGCGTGTCCACTTCGCCATCTTTGTTGACGTCATACGGAGAACTGGTCGTGCCATAATCTCCGTTGACTGACAGCAGGATGTCGGTATCGCAGAAGTACTGGAAGGTGGGTGACCCGCCAGTAAGGCGAGTCTCGATGACATAGCATTTGTAGTCAGCGAACCCAGTGTTCTCTGCGATTGTTTCACCCGGCACTACTGCCGAGCGTTGTTCCACTTCTTTCGTGCAGCTTACGAAGGCCATTGCTGCGAGGACCAATAGGGTGGTATACTTCATGTTAAATCGTGTCTGTTATGTAACGCTCTGCTGGTTTCCACTTGCCGTCGAGGTACTCCTCGATGATGGATACAGCAGTCTCGAACTTGGTGCGACCTGCGTTGAGCGTCTGCTCTGATGCCTTGAAGACACCGACAGGGTTGCTGTCAAACTTAGACTGGGCTACCCAGTAGAAGTCAGTGCGGTCAAACACCGTCAGGTAGATGTACGCTTGGATGTCGTATGCGTAGTCCCGGACCTTCCACTTGAACTTGTCAAGCTGTTGTGTAGTCTTGAGGTCGGACACGAACTTAGCGCCTGCTGCGTTGTCAAGGTTATCGAGGAAGCCTCGTACCGGCACATCACCAATGAAGTCGTTGAACTCTACTTGGTGTTGGCCTGACAGGTAGTGCTTGTACACATCTGAGGACTCGATACGGTGGGTCATCCAGTCTACCTTCTTCATCTCTTCGGGAGTAACAAGTGTCTTGCTACCCACGCTATCGTCGAACTCCTTCTTCCACTCCTTGTACTCCTTCGAGGTCTTCACAGACTTGAGCTCTGGTCGTGCCTCGCTGATGCTCTCGATAATCGGAGTGTCGTCGAACACGATGTACTCATCGTAGAATGTGTCACGCTCAAGGATGTACTTGTCGTGGATGCTACCAAAGCGAAGCGCATCGGAGCTAAACTTCAGCTTGCCCTCCATGTAGAGGATGAAGCGTTGGAAGTCTCCGAGCGCATGCTTGATAGAGGAGGCTGACAGATACGGCTTGTTTGGAAACCGTTCTGCCAGCTTCAGTGCGAAGTCAGTCATTACGCTGCAGCTTCTTCAAGTGCCTTGCGTTGTGCTGCTGTCCAAGCGAACTTGCCGAGCGCACCCTGAAGGAACTTAGGGTTAGACTGTACATAAGAGAGGACCTCTTCGAACTTAGCCTTGTCAGCCTTAGGCTTGGACGCTGGCTTGGTGGTGGAAGCAGGCTTGCTCTTGCCGTGGTTGTTGGTGCTGTCGGCATCCTTGTTGTCGTCGATGCAGAACAGACCGTTGAGTGCGTACTTGCGAGCGTAGCTAGAAGTGGCACCGGTCAACTGCGACGCATCCATACCTTTCTTCGAGAGCTCAAGCTCAGCGAATGCGGTCGTTTGAATTGAGGCAACGCCATCGCTAATTGAAGCAACAGCTTTAACGAATGTCCTGTCGTTGGCGGCAACGATGTCATCAGTAACAGTAACAAAGACGTTGCTCTCCAGCAGGTGAGGCTTAAGGGCCTGAAGGATGTCTTCACACGAGCGGTAATTGTACTTACCGAAGTTGTTGCGCTGGTTCTTTGGCGCATTGAGGGTGGCCTGAATGTTGGACAGGATACCCGGGAGGTTTGTGGTTTGTTCACTCATATACTCATTTACTTTAATGTGGAGAGCAGTTCCTCTCCCAGTTCTTTATTGTGTTGCTTAATCTCTTCGTAGAAGCGACGAGACTTTGCTCGTACTGTGCGTCGTTCCCCCGGTGTTGAATCGGTGCCGAGTGCAGCGTAGAGGGACGCATCCTCCATCAACAGTTCATTGATGCGCTCGCAGAATAACAGCTTCTCACTCATTGGTTGGTTGTTTAATAGATGCAAGCAGGTTGAATATATCGAGGACAAAGTCTGAACCCTCCCCTGCGTTTAGCATCTCCCTGCATCGGGCTTTTATCTCATTCATCAGGGCGTTATGGCCGGCCATGTAGCCTTGCTTGAACTCTGTCATGTCTTAAGTTTTGTGGGACAAAAAAGGCCGAGGCGTTAACCCCGGCCCTTCTCATCGTCCGTTAGATTTAGAACGGCAGTCCGTCGTTCTGTGGTACAGCCGCGTTGTTGGTGGCTGATGGGGTGGCGTTGCGGTCAACCTTCTCTGCGATGGTTACACCGTCACCGCTGACGAATACTACACGACCATTGCCGAGGTAGTTGCGGTCAGCCTTAGCGTCACGCTGCTCTTTGGTTTGTGAGTCAAAGATGCTGGCGTTGTCGCCGTACTGAGAAGTCTCATCGTTTACTGCAATAGTGAAGTCATAGTACTGACGTCCATTCTTACCGGTTACGATTCGTGACTTGTCAATTTTGCTCAAGTCGATTGATGCTTTGATGATTGCACTCATCTTACTACTGTTTAAAAAAATTATTAATAAAAGAACTTAGTACTCGGGGAGGGAATCGAACCCCCAACCTTCAGTTTAGGAAACTGACGCTCTATCCGGTTGAGCTACCCGAGCAAATGCTGAGGAGGCCCCCGCCTCCCCAGCTCCCTAGATTTTCACCCACAACTAGTTATTAATTGTGTGTTGGGTACCTCTTTAGGTGGGTCCCTTACCTTGGCTCCCCTCACCGGAGTCGAACCGGTTCAGCCTCCTGCATAGCATGGCGTGAGGGAAGTGTGTCTGTCAGTACGTCAAAGAACTGGCGCAAATATATGAGACAGATACATACGAGTCAAGGATTTTAACATTTTATTTTTCCCTGCTCGTCAGGAGAACAGCTTGCGTTGGTATGCCCAGTGCTACAACCAGACCCATCATGGCGCCAAACTGCAGGCGCTCAATCTCCGGGAAGCAGAGGGGGATGACGTAGCACAGCAAGCCAGATACTACGGCCTTGATGAAGAACCCAGCACCGATGAAGTTCATCGCCATCTTTGGGTCTCCTTTAACTGATAGTGTGAGCACGACCCAGCCCACGGTGCAGATAACTGCGCCGCAGACCAAGCCGAGTACAAGTGAGGTTATCATTACTGCTTGACTGATGGTTGTGTCTGTACTACCACCGACTTGAGTGGGATGAAGTTATCTACACTCTTGCGGTACTTGCGGATGCTCATCGGCCGCATGCCGTACACTTGTGGGTAATGGACCTCCTCGTCGTTGGTCACAGCGCAGGCCATCTCGGCACCGTTACGCATGAACTTGATGGTAACGGCTGGCTCGATAACAATCACCTCGAGGATGGCTGTCTCACCACGCATAGACCACTGCACGGGCTCGGTCTGGTACATCTCCCCGTTGATTACTACGATGCTGTTATCTACACCGTTATCTACCACACCAACCTCACCGGATGAGGTGGTGAATACGAACACGCTCTGCGCTTGTGCAGTCATGCTCATCAATGCAGTCATTGCTGCTACTACTAGTACTTTCATTTGGTTGTCCTTGGATTTGTCTTTACTGACGCAGCACCTGTTCTTCGGGGCATGCGCTTGAGTTGTGTCTCACCTGCGGTCAGGTGTCGGCGTTGAAACCTCTGTGTCATTGCTCGTCTACTTTATACTTGGTTGTGTTGGGGGCCAGCATGTCCATGGCGTTTGCCACCTCGTGCAATTGCTGCTTAACATTCAGGACCACCTCATCTACAGGCAGTATGTGTCGGTCTAGTGTGTACTGATGCAGTTGGAATATTAGCTGTGATTCATACACAACAGCTTGCTCGAAAAGCTTGTCGTAGACATTAGAAGTTGCGGCCATGTTTGTTGGGTCGTGTTGAGTTGTACTTAAGTTTAGCTTCGACGTGTGCCTCGATGTCGATACCCAACCATCCGGCTAGGTCGAGGGTGCGGATGAGGATGTCAGCAACCTCGTCCTCGAAGGTGTCCTTGACGTTGGTCTTGAACTCATCCTTGAAGATGCGGTCGTTGTTACAGGTGCGCAGGATTGTGCGTGCTGTTGAGTCAGCGTCTTCTACACGGATGTTGTCGCGCATGGCCTCGCCTGCTTCAGCAACCTCACTGGTGATAAGGAACAGCTTCTCAATAATCTGGCGGTCATCCGATGGGTCGTAGCCATCGTAGAATCCCTTGTCTTTGTTTGCTTGGTTGATGTTGTCTGCCAAGCGGTTAAGGTTGTACGTTGTGAGAATCATATCTCTAAATTTTACCTGAGTTAAATAATTGATTGAGGTGTGCGAGGAGTACATCCTCCTTGCCCACGGGGCATCGCTCTGCCATCAGCTTTATGCAGCCGTCGAATCTGTTGGACTCGCTTACTACTTGGTGCAGCTCGTTGCCGATAGTGTGAATCGCTGTGACCAACTTAGCCATAACAGCTTGCGGTGTCTTTGTCTGGAAGCATGACTCGATGAACTCAAGCTCTGCCTTGTAGCCTTGTCGGTTAGCCACTCCGGTGCGTGTCTTTATGCAGATGTTTGATGGGCCGGAGCCCCACATAAAAGCCAAAGCTGTTTGCCAACCCGTACCTAGCTCGAGGTCATGGAGGTAGATGCAGACCGCCATCTTCAGTCGGGCAACTGCACCCTTGCGTGACTGGGTGTTGAGGTCAATGCCGAACTTCTGTATCGACCGCTCATTTATGGTGCGTACAACGCTATGGAGTCTTGCCTCCATCGCCATCCGTTTCTCTTCGTATACATTCATGGCTCGGGGTTTTGTTTTACTCGTTGCTCCCACTCTTCAAGCTGTTGTTTGTACAGGAGGTAGGTTACTTCTTCTTCGTTGAGTCCTTCGCTGAGTGCGATGATGTATTCAGATGTTTTGCTCATGGTGTTGTGTTAAGCCCGGCTCTCAAAGCCCGGGCGGATTAGTCTTTCTTTGTCTCTCTGCGTATTACGTGCAGTCCGTTGACGATGTGTTTGAGTAGGGGGTCAACGTCTCCCTTGTCTTTCTTCTGTTGGGTAGCCATTACAAACAGCTTATAGTAAGTCTGCTCGAGTTCGCTGTCCCATACGATGTCGTTGCCGTTATCGTCCTTCATAGCTTGATGGCTTTGGTTAGTGCCCTGTGTTGTTTGCCACCATGAAAGTATGTGGTGTACAGGTCGAGCCTCATCATCTTGCCGTCACTGCGTTCTGCTAGTGCGGTGGTCAGTGACAACTCGTGGATGATGTATGTGATGCGGAATGCGCTGTTGTGTTCGGAGTATGTGATTACGTCTCCGGGTTCAGCGTCTTTGATTGCTGTGTACACGGTGTAAGGGGTTTGCTGCGCTGCGCTCGCCGTTTGGGACGGCGGCTACGCTGGTATTCGTATTAAGGCTCGCTCATCGAAACCCCCCGGTGTCTTACTAGGTTGGGTTTCTCTTCCTTGCCTTTCAGATAGTGTAAAGTTCGGAAGAATTTTTGGGATATCTGGTATGTTCGGATAACTTCTGGTGGTGGTTTTGAAAACCCTCCCCACCGAGCCGCCCCTCGTTAGGGGTCGGGCTCAGGGATTGGGCACACCATGAATCACCAATAGTAGGCCCCTGAGTCGGGGTTATATTACTATTGATTATCGAACCGCCCCGGGAATCGAACCCGGGCAGAACCGTTGCGGTTAGTTGTGATGCGCTCGGATGGTGTCCATCTGCATGTCTAGCATGGCATCGAACTCGTACTGAGAGATGTCTGTCATCTCCAGCAACATCTCCTCTGTTTGGATGCGGAACTCGAACATGGAGACTCGGTCATTCTCGATAGCGTCAGCCGGGCAGGCTGTGTAAGAACACTTGTAGAACGATGAGTCCATGTAGTCCGGGTCGCACAGGAATTCTATGCTCTTGATTTTGTGGTTGGCTTTCATATCTAAAGGGTTTGAATTGCTTTCATAATGAGGGTCACCTCATCTTCGGCGCAGCACCCTTGAACATCGCTGTGGTCTGCGTCTTCTGCAAGAGAAACAGACATGCTGTCCCTGTCAAAGTATACGCAACCCAGCTTCTTGTCTTTCGTGACGAAGCCAACCTCGTAGGGTTTGTCATCTGAGGTGTCGAACCAATCGGCTCCTGTGATAACAAAAATGCCTCGCTCGTTGTCAAAAAAAAGGGCAGCGACGTCCCCTTCTCCCATTGAGTGGGGCTCGAATGTTAAGTCTTTAAACGTCTTCATATCTACAGGGTTTTGTCTTCGTTGATATCATTCGACAGCTTAATCAGGTTAGCTACGCAGAAGCAGAATGCCGTTGCGATGAACAGCGGCATAACCTTCTCGCTCAGGAGTGGGTCACCGTCATGCATATTGGTGAGTGCGCCCACGAGGAACACTACCCCAAGCAGGTTGAGGATGGTGTTGGTGATGATGATAAATGCTTTCATGGTTGTTAGATTTCTGAGTATTTCCATGCGCTACGTTTGCCTGCTCGTACATCTGTGTAGAACAGGAGCGCCATTGGTTTGTGAATGCGGCTCTTGCCTTTGAACTCTGCGATGATGGTGTCCATCTGTTCCTTCGTGTACAGGTCACCGCTGCGTGCTTTGAAGCTGCTGTCGGTGTAGATGGTGCCGTGATAGGTCTGCATTTTTACTTGACTCATGGTGTCGTGTTTATTGGTAGCCGTGTGCAATAAGTACTAAGCCCGAGGATGCGTTAGACACATACTCTTCGATGGCGCTGTTGATACCCTCCTTTCTCTTCAGGAATTGGTAGTAGTCGCTGCCACTGAACTCCTCCCAAGAGCGCTTCGTTACTTTATACAGGTTCTCGTGTGTGGTGTCAAAGCCGTCAATGCTTCGGCACTTATCTCCCACTAAATTCATGAAGTAATACTGCTCGAATGTCATGGTTTGTTTGTTTTACTGTTCTCTGTACTGCACTAGTGTGCCTAGCGCACAGCCACGGATGGTGACTGGTGTTGGATTGTCCCCCGTAAGTACTTGGCTCCGGGGGATGGACGGGTAGCGTCGCCACTCACCTTTGCCGTAGGGCTCAAGTTCTTGCGCTTGCTTGTCGTTCAGGTTCATGGTGGTGTGGAAGCCTACCCCGTAGTCAGGGTAGGGTCCAACGTGAAACTGGCTCTCGTACTGGTTCATGGCGTTAGTCGATTTCGGTGATGAAGTCTACAAGTTCTCGTACCTCGTTGGCGAGGTCTTTCAATCCTGCCTGCTCTGCGGTCAGGTCTTCAATGATGTCTGATAACAACAGCTCGTTCATGGTTTCTGGGTGTTTACACAATGTTAAATCCTTTTGATTCAATTAGTTCCACCACGAAGCGTGGAAGGAACGGGTTGCCGCACTCGGAGGTGTAGTCAACCACTTTGTTGCCTTCGAAGGTCAGTGTTCCGTCTTCGTAGGCGTCGTCATCCTCTTCGTAGAGCCATGTGCCAGTCTCGGTGTCCGGGCAGTATGTGAATTCTGCAAAGTCCTCAAAGTTCTCACCGACGATTTCCTTGGCTTGGTATTTTGTGTAGGTTGTTGGCAGCTTGCTCATAATTTCTGGGGGTGTTATGCGATGTAAAATCCTCTTGATTCGATTAGCTTTTGCACGGGGATGGGTAGGTCAAATGCGCCATCGTAGTCAATTACTTCGTTACCTTCGTACTCCAATGTTCCGTCTTGGAATGTGTACCCGCCCACATCGTAGTACCATGTTCCGTGGCCGGTGCTTGGGCAGAACGTGAACTCCGCCTCGTATGGAGCGCCATCGATAGTGCCGGTGGCTTCGTGCTTTGTGTAGGTTGTCGGCAGCTTGCTCATAATTTCTAGGGGTTTTTAGAGCGACATTCGTCGCAAGTTTCTATCAATTCAGTACCATCCTCGATGGTGGGGTGACAGTAGACTGTCGTAACAATCAGGCCGGAGCCGTCACAGGTTTCGCAATTCATAATTTCTAGGGGTTTGTTTGTGTTAGAGCCATCCCCGGAATCGAACCGGGGCGAGGACCGTCATGGCTGCCGGCAATGGTCTGCCCGTTTAGTACATCTCAGCTTTGGCCGCCTCAATTACTTCTCGGATGAAGAGTTGACGAACGGTTCGTCGCTGAGTCTCGGTGCCGCAAGACTGCGGTGCGTAGGCTTTGAAGTCTTCTATGGGCCGTGCATCGCCCGCGTCGATTGATGCGTTGAGGAAGGTCTCTACCTTCTTTACACCACCGTTGCGGATGATTACCGCCATGTCAGACAGCGTGCCTCGGTGTGGTACCTTGCACTCTTTGCTCTCTTGGATATCCCAGAAGGCAATCTCACCCTCCTGCTTGCAGTACTGCTCTGCGTATCCTTTGGTGCTGAATGTTGCGCTGTTGCCAATGTAGTACCCGGTTATGTCCTTCCATCCTCCGATAATGAAGGAAGCGTTTTCTTCACCAACAGCCTTCATTGCCTTGGACAGTTCCAACGATGCATACGGCAAATCCTTGTCGAAAATGTTGTCCTCTTCATTCAGGATGCCCTTGCCTTCGCAGACGTAGCGCACATAGAGTTCGTCGCAATTGTCTTTGGTGACATCGGTGATGGTGATGTTGTCCGGTGTAAACTTGACCACGCTGGTAAACCCAAGTTCTGTGTCCATTCGCTCGGCCAACCACATGGCGCAATCTTGGATTGCGGCTTCGGTTCGTGGGTATTTCTTTTGCTTGTTCATTATTTCTTGGCTTCTTCGATGAATACTTTTGTGAATTTAACTGCGCACACAGCGAAGGCCGTGAGCATGGTTACAGCGCCAATTGTTGGCACTGCTACTAATACGTTCAGGAATGTCATGGGGTTTCAATTTAGGGGTTGGGGTTATACTTCTTCTCGTTCGTCGAGCACAATGTCTTCGTACTGCGATACTGTGAGGAACAGGTTGTGCTCACACTGCATCTCCTCGAAAAAATCATGCATCGCATCATATAAGTCTACGTCCTGCTTTACTCGGTGACCAACCATGTGGTGCAACTCAAGACAGGTGCATATAATGGTGTATCCTTCTTCGGATTTGTTCTGGTTGATTTGTTCGGCCATCTCTGCGGCCAGCTTGTTGATTGCTTGGTTCATGGTGTTGTGTATTTGTCTAAGACGCCTCCCGGCGTTTCGGCCACTTAGGCCTCATCAGTTAGACTTGTTGCGCAGGTTTCTCAGTATGCCGTTTACGTTCTCCTGAGTTAGGCCCGCCATGAATGCTTTGTAGCATACGTCCCACACTCGTGGGTTGTTTACTCCCTTCATTGTCTTGGTGGCCATCTGTGCTGCTTCGTGTGTTGTGACTGCTTTTTTCATGGTGTTGGTGTTAGTTATCGGCTCAAAAATTCCACCAAGAATTCTGCCTCTCCGAGACTGAATTCACCGGTTAGGTCTGCTCTAAATTCCTTGCGCAATTTTCGGCTTGTCTTCTCTGACAGAGATTTGCCGTACTTCGTTGGGTCTTCGATAGTTACGCCTGCATCGCCCCAAAGTTCCTCCTCGAATGTAGCGCGTGCTTTGGTGTCTTCAATGACTTGTTTGAGGAATGCTATGGCGTTTGGCTTGGTCATGGAGAAGAATCGCCCCATGTAATCCCAGTAAAATCGTTTGCCGTTCATGGTGTTACGTGTGTTTGTGTGTGTTAGTCGGTAGGAGTGGAGTCGAACCACCATTGCAACAGTTTCACCACTGCTGCACGCCCCGGGCCACGTCTCCGTGCCTACCGATATTGTTGCTTTCTTGGCGTCTTTACTTGCGCCGTTCCACGTGCCAGCTATGTTTCGGCGGGTGCTGATGCTGTGCGGTTTGAGCGCTATGCATACTGCCGTGCCTGTTGTTGGCCTCTGTTGTGGGTAACCCTGCTCTCGCTTCCGGGGTTACTTCGGTGGTCATTTCTAGCGGACCTTCGCATCGGCTTTTCAGGTTGCCGTTCCTTGCATCTTGTCCGCCCTGCTTATTCCGATTCCCGTCTGGCTTTGTGCCTGTAAGGTAGGTCTGCGTTTGGCGTCTCTGGGTGATGCGCTCCTGTCGTGCTCTTGGTCATGTACAGGGTGAGCCGCTCCTGTGTTACCGGTGGGACCGTTGTCCCGGTGGCCTTTGTTTAGCTTCAGAGTCCCTGCTGCCCGACCGCCCGCTTTACTTTCACCATAGTCACAATGCTATGGACAGTGGGCCGGATGTAGTCTTAATGGGTTGCTCTTGTCTAAGACGCTTCTCAGCGTTTCGTCCATTGAGGACTCGTCAGTTAGACTTTGGTGGTGTTTAGTCCTCGTCGCTGTACGGAGAGCATCCGACGCGGAAGAGGGTTGCTAAGAGGGCTACTGGGATGGCGAGGGCGAGGATGTAAAGCATGGTGTCTGTGTGTTTGTTTGTTGGTGCTAAGATATGGTAGTTAAACGCATGTATCCAAATAAAAGTTGCGCTTTTTTGAAAGTTTTTTTCTGTGTGGGGCCTAAAGCACTGAACACCAGTAAGTTACAAGGCAAAAAAAATTCAAGGAAAATGAAACGCAGCCGGACAGTAGGGTGTTTGCAAGCCCGGGAGCCGGTACAGGGGTGCCCACATGTGCGACAGCATGGTGGGGGATGATGTGGGGGACAGCCGGACAAGGAGCGCAGATATAAGGTCGGTGGATTGGGTAGGGCTGAGGATAGGTAGGGAAGGTGTAGGGAAGGGTGTAGAGAAGGGGTAGGGACTATCCCGACCCTCTGTATATCTCTCCCCAAGCCTGAAGCGGTATATGCCCCTAGCAGGTTTCTCCGAGCCGGGGGCGAAGCTACCAAGAACAACCCCCATGCCGATGCGGAGCCCCAACCCCCCATGCCAAACTGTAGGAGCGAACCAACCTAGAACAAAAGCCGAAACCTACGGCGCAAACAAAAGTAAAATGACAACCGGGCAAAATCCAAAACGATTTCTGTTGACGATGGCTGGCGTGGTAGGTAGGTAGAATCCCAATACTCTACATTTCTCACGAACATACGCAAAGAGGCGACGAGCTGCATACGTGGACGATAAGCTGTAATACACTCAAATACATATGTGTACATAGGCCGTACTGAGAACGGCTGCCTATGGCCCTCGCAAGGGGTGCCTTCGAAGGGTACATGGAAGCTGTATTAACTGCCTGCGACGCTAAGTAAAAAACTAAGGCATATTGTTAAAAACCAAGCAGTGTTCTGACAAACGTCATAAGCTAAACTTTTGTTATCTTTGCTAAGCTATTAAGCTGTAAGGGAAACCTGCTCAAGTCGAGAAGGTCACTGTCTACCTCTCGGAGGGGACAGACACAAGAGAAAGCTGTTTATCTCTTGACCGTTCTCTCTAATGCTTTTGTACACATGTATATGTATGAAGACATTCAGAGCTCTCGACTAAGGAAGTCGCCCTCGAAGAAAGTCTGCTGGTAGTTAAAGGTTAATAGGGGTGCTTGCACCCTTTTGCGAAGTAAGTCTAATTCAGTTATATTATGGGGTCGAAGTCGAACATCCTCCACAACATCTACATCGTTAAGCTATCCAAGTCTAAGAACAACCTAACGAACTTCGGTAACTACCCGGAGGTACGTGAGGGCGAGTTCATCATCAAGATGGGTTGGACCAGCTCTATCAGCAATCGAGTAAGCCAGTACAATGTCGCATACGATTCCGTGGAGCTCATCGGTAGCTACTGCATCAGGAACGGGCAGAAGTGGGAGCAGAGCATCCATCGTTCTATTGAGTCGCTGTCCGGGCGAGAGTACTACGGCATGGATAAACTTGAGCTGTTGATTGAAGAGTGTGAGGCCGCGCACGAAGAAGGGAGTACTATGCGAGAGCGTCAGTGCTACCAAGCCGCCGCCCGCAAGATGCACGACAGCATCCTCCCCGGTACATGCATGAAGCCATCGGACGTCAAGAAGTACATCCGCAACCTCGTGAAGAAGTACGGTGGTGTATACAACCAGAGCGGCAACATGGATGAGTTGTACGCTACTGTATGGAAGATGAGTGGGCTGAAGTTCACCAAGACAAGCCGTGGCCTCATCAAAGTGTTGTAACGATAAGTTCAACGAGGCTCTAAAATAAATCTGTTCATTTACTTGACTCGTATTTACTCGGGTGCTATATTGCCGTCATGAACGATTGCATCTTTATGTCCCGCTTCCAGCTCACCGACACAGTGAAGGGTAAGCGCGTGGTACTCACCACCGACCTCATGCCCATCCCGGGCAACATCCCACAAGCAATCTGGAGGACCCCCTACCTTAGGGAGCGTATCCTGCGTGACCTGTTCACCACCCCAGCCCGATACCGGTCGGCAGTTGAGCGGGCGGAGAGCGGCCAGATGAAGCCACGTGGTATTGAGCTGTCGAAGAGGTTGGGTGACTCGCAAGTGGACCGTGGCCTGACCCAATGGAGCAGCACCCTGCAGCCGCAAGTAAAGGACGGGAGCGTAAATATCCTGACGAATAAGGATGCGTACACCACCACCTTCTGATATAAACAACAGCTTAGTAATCCGTATATTCGTAGAAACAAATTCAATATCCAAGTATATATATATGTCTAAAGCACAGAAGTTCCTTAGTAGGGGTGTAGAAGCCCTGAAGCCAGAGCAGGAGTCAGCCCTCGTTGTAGGCCACACGGCAGAGACCGGTGGCTACTTCACTATGGCGGGCGACCTCACCTCACTGACCTACACCTTGGTCATGGCGATGATGGAGTCACAAGAAATGTACACCGCCTTTGCGTCAGCACTGGAAACGTACAACAACCTCATGTCTGCAGAAGCCGAGGATTCAACCGTGGACCCGGCGCAGCTCGACCTCGTAGAAGCTATTGACGAAACTGTTTAATGTTCATTATGGTAGTACTTATCTCAGTTATGGCTCTGACCATCTTGTCTCTCGCCATCCAGCAAGTAGCTAGTAAGCTGCACGATTATCGACCAGTGTTCAAGTATCACATCCTGAACACCACCGTATACCTATTAGAGGAGATTGTATCAGCACCGTTTTTGCTGATTGGCGGAGCCACTAGGTGGGTTCTGCAGAAGTTAGGCTTCTTCCGTAAGTAAGGGTGCGGAAGTAATAGTTTGTTGTGGGACAGCCTCGGTGAAAGCCGGGGCTGTTTCTTTTTACACTATCTTTGCAGCCATGGCAAGGACTAATGAGAAACTTTGGAAATCCATTGTTGCGAAGTACAAGCGCGGCACCAAGGGTGGGCCTGCAGGCAAATGGTCTGCTCGTAAAGCCCAGCTCGCCGGCGCAGAGTACAAGAAACGTGGTGGCGGCTACAAGGGCGGCAAAACCAAAGCCCAGAAGTCTCTGAGTAAGTGGACCAAGCAGAAGTGGACCACCGGCTCAGGCAAGCCATCCACTCAGGGCAAGAAGGCTACCGGTGAAGCATACTTCCCGGCTGCTGCTGTTAAAGCACTGAAGAAGGCAGGGTTGTATGACGACGCTATCCGAACAAAGAGAAAAGCCAAGAAGGCTGGGAAGAACGCCCGGTACTCTGACGCAATTAGAAAAATCGTAAAACGATACAGGTAATGTACGCTAAGAAGTTCATGAAGAAATACGCCCACGGTGGCGAGGTCGAGAAGAAGATGTCTTACTACAAAGAAGGTGGTGAGGTAGGCACTGAGCCAGAGATTGGTTCACTGATGTACGACGAAGAGAAAAAGAGGTTCGTTAAGTACGCGGGTGAAAAAAGGGGTTACATCCCCGGACCCTCCGTAGAGCGTGTAGTTCTGAGCTACGCCGACGCCGGGCTTCTGGTTGACCCTGAGTCCGGTTCCATTCCGGGGGGAGACCAAGGTGAGGCTAACAGGATTAAAGACCTTATGGTTAAGGCTTTCCAAGATGGAGACCTTGATACCGCAGTTGCCTTCATCAACGCGTCGCGCGGAGACGCAGCTAGAGCAATCGTCCCAAACATACCTTACCGAGCTGCCGATGAGGTGAACAAGGCCGACGCCCCAGTAGGCAAGGCTAAGCAATCGCAAAGGGAGACTGCGGCACGGGTTATGCGCCAAGGAACAAACGAAGAAGACTCACAGAAGGAGTTGGTTCGCAGGGCAGAGATGGCCGCCGAAGAAGAGTACAGGAGTGGCAAGATTAACACCCGACGATAGCATGAAGATTCTAGACAAGTACGCTAAGGGTGGTGAGGTTAAGGTCCTCAAGGATAAGCCCAAAGTTGCAGTAAAAGCCCCAAAGGGTTTTCACTGGATGCTCAAGGGAGGCGAATACTTCCTTATGGAGGGCGACTACGCGCCTCATGAGGGAGCTGTTGAGGAGGCTATGTTCTCTCAGGTATCACACCCAAAGAAATAAAGACGTTACACCGAGTAACTGCGGTGGACTTTCGCAACCTTAGTAAGAAGCCTTAGGAGATTATCCTAGGGCTTCTTCGTTGTTGGGCCCAGTGCCCCAAGTGTTCTCCACTAGGTTGATTGGGTCTTCCCCCTCCAGCTTGCGGTAGAAGCGCTGCACCAGCAGGCGTGCCTTCTTAGATAGGGTCCATCGTTTCCTCTTATCACCCAAGTACTTCTGACGGACGAATGGGTCATCCCCCAAGTAGCGGTCCACTACATTGTCATCGAGCCACCCGGCCTTAGTGAAGGGTCGAAGGAAACGGCGCCATACACCCTGCTCGTTGCGGTTAAGGAACTCAGCCGCCGCCTTGATAGTGAAGAACTCGAAGTCGTAAAAGAATAACAACAGCTTCATCTCCGATTCCTTAATCCCGTAATTGGCCTCCATGTCCTTCATGGCGAGCAGGTAGTACTTAAGGTAGTTCCTCGAGATGCGGTCCTCTCGCATAAAAGCGAAGTCGCGCTTGAGCTTACCCGGATGGTTTCGGGTGGAGTGTTTGACGTGCGGCATTTTCATTAAATTTGTAGACTCAAAGATACGAAGATATGGCCTCATTAACCGGCTCAGCAATTAAAGACACTTACGCAGGACTGCTCAAGTTCACTGACAACTCAGGAGTAACTGCATCACTCAAGACCATCTCTGACGGCGAAGGAACCGCTGTCGCATTGTCACTCTCCACCTCTACAGCAAAGGCTGCTGCACTGGAGATTGAGAACGTAGCCGAGGACTCTACAGGAACGAAGAGCCTTGTGTGGGATGACACCACTAAGCAGGTAAGCTATAGGACCACCTCCGCTTTCGGAGGTATCACCTTTGGCGCTGCAGGCACCAGCACCCCTACCATTACTGCTCTCGATTCAGTTGGTGGCGGCGGCACTATCACACTGCAAGGCGGTGGAGGCATCACGCTCGCTCAAGAGAACGACACTATCACCATCTCAGCAGGAGCTGGCGATGTTCAGCTCATCACGGCTGCAACCGCCCTCACCACTGCTGACTTCGGTAAGACCTTCTTCATTGATGCTGACGCCAGCACGGGCTTCGACATCTCGCTCCCTGAGGCTGTTGCTGGTAATGAGATTACCTTCGTTATCTACAACCAGTCGAACGCAACACACCGAATCATCACCACCGGCTCGGCAGAATACTTCTTCGGGGCAGTAACCGTTATCGGTGACACCATATCAGGTACAAGCACTCAGCGTGTAGCACGTAACACCGCTAGGGTGGATTCAGCCAACCACAACGCATACGAGCTTGCAGCCAGCGCCGCAGCCGTAGGCGGCCTCGTTGGTGACGTCATCAGCATGAAGTGTTACGACGGCTCTGGATGGAGCGTTCGCTCTACCCACGGCACCCTCGCAGGCGTGGTTGCATCGGTAGACGTAATCACCGGACAGTAAGATAATCCCAGACGTGCACTACAGTGGGGCTACCTTCGGGTGGCCCTTTCTGTTTTGTGACCTATTCGTATCTTAGCGTCAATATAATTCAAACACATTACAATGGACAAGACCGACCGATTCATGGAGGCAATGAGCGACATCGCTTTGCTCATTAAGGAAACTGTTGAGGCATATGGAATGGAGGATGACGCCTTCTTCTGCTACACGTTTGCTGTAGAGACAGAAGAGGACGACATCGACAACCTGCTCAATTCAATCCTCGGACCAGAGGAGGATGAGGAAGAGGTATCTATGCGATGCGGTTACGCCTGCAATGTCACAACGGACCAAGGCATGGACGCCATGCTCGGCATCATCGAGCAATGCTACGAGGCATCTAGGGATGAAAGTGGCGAGGAGTACCCGGGCTTTGGTCTCAACTAATTTACACATGAATATCATTAGGAAGATTGTTATTGGGGCAAACCCCAAGGACGCTATGGCCTATACCGTTGGAATGCGGGTGGGTCGTAGCTTCGTCTCGGCTATCCTCGAGGAGAGGGAGCATCCGGGACGATACAATGTTTATCTCGAGGACGAAGATGAAGGTATCACCATGTTATGGAAGACCGTACTCGGAGCCTCGGTATTGGTAGAATACGACTGCAACTTCGATGAATCCGATTCGTGATTTTGTAGTGCGGGTACCCAGTGCCTTTAAGGACACTGTTGACATGGCTGGGACTGAACTGTATCTCGATACACGGTTCAACCCGGACGACCTGCAGATTCAGTACGGTGAAATAGTATCGGTTCCCCTGAAGTGGGATTTAGGCGCCCGCCCGGGAGACACGTTATTCTTTCACCACCATGTCACTACCAATGAATCCCTACACCTCGAAGGTGACGATTACATGGTCATCTACGACTTGGGACTGAACGGACTGAACAACCAAGCAATTGCTTACCGCTCGAAGGAGACTGGTGAGCTTCACGCTTTGGGCGAATGGGTTTTGACGGAACCGGTGGATAATCCAAAGGCACAAGAGACTACAACATCTTTTGGTATCATCCTCCCTCCGTCAGACTCTGAGCCAAAGTACAGGACAGATGTCTGCCGTATTGTAGCAACCAACCCAGAGCTCGAAGAGATGGGTCTTGCTACCGGGGACATCGTCCACTTTGACAACTACTCGAATTACAAACTTGAGCTCGAGGATGGCAGCGATGTCTTCCGTATGCGAGCACGAAACCTAACAGCAAAAGAGTTATGATTCCTAAGAATAAAGAAGAGAAAGGCGACGAGTGGGAAGACATCATTAGCGGTGCCCGCATGGAGGAGATGAATAATAAGATTGACTCTGGAGAGATTACCTGCAACCTTGACAGCCCTGAAGACTGCGAGGCTTGCGGTAGCTAAAACTACATTCTATTATGAGCAGGAGGTTTAATACGGCGGACAAGGCTAGGGAGTTGATGCAGGCTATGGAGTTTGCGGTGGACAACATCATCAAGGAGGTTGCTAAACCTATTGATGCTGAGCTGTCCGGGTCGCAACGCAAGGCTGAACTACAAGCGGTTAAGCTAAGTGCGCTTGACGCCAAAGACCTTCTCGTTGAGATTGACAAGCTCCAGAAGTTCATCGTTGACATAGAGAACGGTGACATTCAGGAGGACTCTGACTTCGGTGCAGGGTTTGCAGAACGAAACGCATCATGAGATACAATCGCTCAAAGATAACCAAGAGCCAGCCTGACCTCATCAACATTGCCCCTGACGGCAGTGCGGGTGAGGTCTTTGAGCTTGAGGAATTTATGGGCCTGAAGATTCAGGTTCCGGTACCGCCAGCTACAGAAGATATTGACGGGTACAGCCTCCCCCAAGAGGAGCAGGTGTTCCGTCGCCCGGTACTGCCCGAGGTAATCACAGGCCTCAGCTCGCAGGATGAATGGGATGCGCTGCCGAGGGATGTTAGAGACAAGTACCGTCACCTTATCGAGCGGGAGTTTGACCGCAGGACTAACGGCTACTGGTTCATGAATGACGGAGAAGCTACATGGCTTACCGGGCAGAACTACATCACACTGGTGCACTCTAAGTTCGACTCGGGTATACCACAGTACTACGAGTTCCAGAGGGACCTGCACTACCACATGGAGGCCTGCTTCCAAGACTCAAGGTGTATGGGGCAGCTCTTTGTTAAGTGCCGTCGTTCCGGGTACACTAACGTGGCTGCTGCTGTGTGTGTCAACGAAGCTGTACAAGTGAAGGATGCTCACGTGGGTATGCAGTCCAAGACGGGGCCGGATGCCCAGTCGGTATTTATGAGCAAGGTTGTCCCATGCTTCAAGCACTACCCTTGGTTCTTCAAGCCGATGATGGATGGTAGCACTAACCCACGCATGGAGCTGGCGTTCAGGGAGCCGTCGAAGAAGATTACCAAGAACAATAAGGTGGCTAAGTCTACGGATGCACTGAACACTATTATTACTTGGAAGAACACGGTGAACAATGCCTATGACTCTCAACGTTTGCATGTGCTGTTTCTTGACGAGGCTGGCAAACTTGAGCGCCCGCACGACATTATGGAGTTCTGGAGGATTGAGCGTACCTGTCTGCTGCGTGGTTCTAAGATTATCGGCAAGGCACTCGTAGGCTCTACAGTGAACCCACTAGATAAGGGTGGTGCCAACTACAGGAAGATGTGGGAGAATAGCGACGTTGTTGAGCGTAACGCCAACGGTCGTACCGCATCAGGCCTGTACCGCATCTTCATCCCTGCCTACAAAGCACTGGAGGGTTTCATCGACCGGTATGGTAAAGCTGTTATTGATGACCCCGTTGAGCCAGTACTGGGTATCGACGGTGAGTGGATTGATATGGGGGCCAAGACGTTCCTGCTCAACGAGCGTGACGCCATGAAGAACGACGCTAAGGAATTGAACGAGATTGTTCGCCAGTTCCCGTTCTCACCAGAGGAGGCGTTCAGGGACTCCATCGAGGGCTCCCTATTCAACGTGGCTAAGATATACCAACAGCTTGAACATAATATGATGCTGTACCCGGAGCCTACGGTCACTGGGAACTTCGCGTGGAAGGACGGGAAGAAGGATACCGAGGTGCTGTTCCACCCGGACCCTAAGGGGCGCTGGACAGTTTCGTGGATGCCCCCGAAAGACATGCGCTCTAAGTTGGACGTGTCCCGTGGCAGCTTTGTGCCGGCCAACCCCAACGTGGGCTGTGGCGGTGTCGATAGCTACGACCTCGACCAGACTACAGACGGTAGGGGCTCGAAGGGTGCGTGCCACATCTATAACAAGTTCAACATGAACCACCCGAGCAACCAGTTCGTTGCCGAGTACTGCAGTCGCCCACCGATGGCGAACATCTTCTACGAGGACATCCTCATGGCTTCAGTGTTCTACGGGTACCCTATCCTTATAGAGAACAACAAGTACGGTATCGCCCGCTACTTCGAGCAGCGCGGCTACAGTAAGTTCCTGCTGGACAGGCCTGAGCATCTCGGTGGCGCAGCCAGTAAGTCGAAGACTAAAGGTATCCCGTCGAACAGTAAGGATGTTCTGCAGGCGCACGCCCAAGCTATAGAGGACTACATCCACCGCTTCGTGGGTATGAACGAGGACGGAGAGATGGGTGTCATGGCATTCGACCGGACACTGGATGACTGGATTGGATTCGACATTAACAACCGTACCAAGTTTGACCTCACCATCTCCGCTGGCTTGGCCTTGCTTGCTGCCCAGAAATACGAGGTAAAGAAGTTCAAGAAGGAGAAGGCTACACCCAAGCAGTTCTTCCGTAGATATGGTACAGGGTCAGACGGTAAACCGTTCACAATCAGATAAATGAGTATCTTTGCGTATCTGAACAGGTACGTAATGAATAAGCAAAACAAAGGTGGATTCCCCGACCCGTTTGCGCCTATCGTAGACAAGTTGTCTCGCGGATACTTTCTCAAGTATGCCAAGGCAATTCAGGCGCAGTGGGGCAATATCGACAGCACTTCCTCGCTGTTCGGTAAAAGGAATCGTGAGTTCGAGATTAACCGTGACTATGCGAACGGTACTCAAGACACTTCCATTTACAAGCAGCTCATCACGGGTAAGGACCCGAACGGTGGTGACGGCTCGTTGATGAACTTGGACTGGAGTCCAGTTCCAATCATCCCTAAGTTCGTTCGTGTGGTAGAGAACCGCATCCTCTCACGCAAGCCATACCCATCGGTAGAGGCTATCGACCCAGTATCTAGGGCAGAGCGCGAGAACAAGAAGAACGAAGTAAACGCAGCTATCAAGAACAAGCCGATGCTGCAGGAAGCTAAGCAGCTCGGACTCGCCACCAACCTCGACCCAGACATGCTCCCGGATACTACCGAGGAGGCACAGATTATGGGCGAGGGTTCATTCAAGACCAACGCTGAGATTGCAGCGCAGGTAGCTACCAACCTCACTCTCGAGTGGAGCGAATTTAACGACAGGGTGTACCGTCGAGCTGTCCATGACTTGGTTGTTCTTGGCATGGGTGTGGTTAAGCGTGAGAACGACCCCAACTACGGCATCAACGAGAAGTATGTTGACCCACGTCGTTTCGTACATAGCTACACAGAGGACCCATTGATGTCAGACCTGAGCTACGCAGGCCACATCGAAAGCATTACCATTCAGGAGCTCAAGCGTCGCGCAGGAGACCAGTTCAGCGAGGAGGATTATAAGAAGCTGGCTGAGAGCGTTAAGAACAAGAGCATGAATGATTCGTCGAACTTCGGCAGCATGAACACCACTAAATCTGGTCGAGTGCAGCACGGTTACGATGATTACTTTATTGACGTTATGCCGTTCGAGTTTATCTCAGTGGACCCTATCCACTATGAGATGAAAGAGTCTCGCTTCGGCAACGAGGGTTTCTACCACAAGGGCATGGAGTACAGCACCCCATCGGAGTCTGTATTCAGCCGTGAGCCACACAAGATGTACGTCCAGAATGTAATGGGCGCTACAATCGTTGTAGGTACCGACATGATTTTCGACTACGGTGTCAAGAAGAACATCCCTAAGAATGTTCACGACCTCACCCGTGCACGCCTCTCTTACAGCGTGGCATGCACCAACCTGAGGGACATGATGCCGAAGTCTATGGTTAGCAGCATCAAAGGCTACGCCGACCAGCTCCAACTCTCTCACCTTAAAATCCAGCACGCTGTTGCAAAGGCAATGCCTTCTGGATTCATCATCGACGTCGAAGGTCTCGAGGGCGTAACCCTCGGTGACGGTGGCGAGCTATCTCCGCTTGATATTGCGGACATCGCCATGCAGACCGGTAACCTGTTCTGGAGGAGTAGGAACGAGGACGGCTCAGGCTCTGCCGCGCCAATCCGTGAGTTGAACAACACCGTTAAGAACATCAACGAGTTTATCGGTCTGTACAACCACTACCTGCGCATGATTCGTGACACTACGGGTGTCAACGAGGCCATGGACGCAAGCACCCCTAAGGGCGACGCTCTGGTGGGTGTTCAGCAGCAGGCTATCGCTGCGGGCAACAACGCACTGTACGACATCACCCATGCATCGCAAGTACTGTACAGGCGAGTGTGCGACGACGTTGTTAAGTGTCTGCAGATTCTCCCAACTGAAAGTGTACTGTACCGCGTCTACGAGAAGGCTATCGGCGAGCACGCAATGAACCTGCTCTCCTCCTTCCGTGACCTCCCCATGTACAACTTCGGCGTACTCGTTATGCAGGAGATGTCTATGGAGGACAAGATGATGCTGGAGCAGAACATCAACCAGTCGCTCGCTCAGCAGGCCATCAACCTTGAGGACGCTATTGCCGTTCGCAAGTGCAAGGACATTGAGCAAGCAGAGAAGCTTTTGATTATCCGTCGTAACGCCAACATGAAGAAGGCTCAGGAGGCTCAGGCCCAGCAGCAGCAGATGCAAGCCCAGCTCGCTCAACAGCAGCAGCAGTCGGCAGCGCAGATGCGTATGCAGGAGTCACAACTCCAAGCGCAGGTGAAGGGACAGCTTATCCAGATGCAGGGTCAGGTTGACATGCAAATCGCACAGATTCGTGGTCAGTTCGAACTGCAGAAAGAAGAGCTCCGGGCACAAGCAACCCTCGGCTTCCGCGAGGAGGACCAAGCATTCAAAGAGAAACTCAAGGTTCTTGAAGAGGACCGCAAGGACAAGCGCGTTGATAAGCAGGCGGTTAAACAATCGCAGCTTATCTCGCAGCGCAAGGACCAGCGCGGCGAAATGAAGGACCAGCAAGATATTAACCCAGACGACTTTATTCAAGGACTAGTATGAGCTCAGTAGGCAACGTAGCAAACCTCGACATCTCGCAGCGTGTAGATATCACCTGCCGTAAGGGCGACACCTTCGTCCTCACCGTCGAGTGTACAGATTCAAACGGTGACGCTATCGACCTGAGTGCGTACACCTTTAATATGGAGGTTCGTGAAGACGACACCGCAGCATCTACCGTAATCGCTGACACCAACACTACCATCACCGGTAGCGACCAAGGTGTAATCAGCATCACCATCGCCAACACAGTAATGTCAGGCATTGACGGAGGATTGTACGTGTATGACCTCCAAACTGTTTCGGGTTCAGCCGTACACCAGACATGGTTGCACGGACTGTTTATCGTTAACGAAGACATCACAGTATAATGGCTGACATCAAACTCTCGGTAACCAACCAAGTACCGGTTATCGCCAAGGTATTTCCCGCTGGCTCGGGCTCGGGCTCATCAGGCCCCGCAACTACCACAACATTCTCAGTAATCTCTGAGGCGACTACTAACCTCGCCCCGGGAAGCTACATTATTGATGCCACTTCTGGCTCGTTCACCATTACACTGGCTGCAGGCTCAGGTACTTGGGAGTTCTCGGACTCCAAGATGACTACTACTGCCAACCCGGTAAACATTGGCACCCCGCTGCAGACCTTTACAACAGCTTCTGGTTCTCAAGGCGCAGGCTCTTACGTAATCAACTACGACGGTGCACACCTAAAGGTTGCCAACGTAGGTACTGCTGATGAGTTCCTGATTGTGCATGAGCCAGACCAGATTGACAGCCACGTAATCATCCCAGCAACCTCCGCCGTTAGCTCCGCCAGTGAAGATGACGCACTACTCGCAAACGCAAGCGGTGAGTTCTACCCTGTGCCGCTTAATACCATCGTAACTAACGCGGCTCTGTCAACTCAGGGCTACTACGGTATGCTTACCGGCTTCTACTATGGCGGCTCTGCAACAGAAACTGTAATCGCGGCTTCCGATGTGGGTAACTGGATTGACGTTAACTTCACGATGGACTCATCTGGTGAGTTTGACTACCGACCGACAGCCATGAAGGGGGCTCAGTCTACAGCAACTACAGGTTCAGGAACACAGGCAGACCCGTTTGTATTCCTACTTGAGGGGCTCGGCTTGACTTCATTCGTGAACTTCAGGGCCTCCATGTCCTTCGAGCCTGACGTTGATGAGTCCGAGCTCGAGACTAGGCTTTTGTTTAACAGGCACAGCGGCACAACTCCCTCTACAGATTTCTCTATCGAGGAGGTTAGCCTCAACATGACTCAGGGTGCGGACATCGACTACCCTGCGGAGCCGATGCTTTCGTTCTTCGTCGGTGACACAATCGACACAAATGGTGCCGGTGATGCTGGCAAATGTAGGTTCCAAATAAAGGCTTCCGTAGAGGGGACTTTGCGACTGAGGGCTCTTACTTGGTACATTAATAGCTAAAAGAAAGAAATGTCACAAATTAAGATATACGCAGACTCAGAAGCCAAGTGTGTCTTCTTCGATGGTAGCACGGTGTCTCCTAAATTCATCGGCACCACTACTGCGTCTGCACACCCAACTGAGTCGGATAGGATTATCATCAAGAGGACTGACAGGTTTGAGGATGATGGAACAACATTCAGGACCCTGTTTAAAAGACTTAATTACACTAGGGTCTACACCCGTCAGGGAGCTGCAGCCGGTGCAAGCAGGGATGAGGCGGTGTCCTATCTCAACCAACAGTTTAACTCGCTGGGCGCTCAGTTCGAGAACCCCGCAACCCTCGACTTCCGGCTCGACGACACTGGTACAAATGTAATCACATCAACCGGTAGTACATTCTTCATCAACCAGCTACGAGCTGTTGCTGATTCTACGGAGATTACCATACAGGCTAGGAATGGCTCATCTCTTTACTACTATGGAGTGCCTGTTGCAAACATCACTATTGATGGTGTTGCGGTAAGTTCTGTTCAAGCCACCGCCGTCAACAGCCTTAACGGTCTGTTCACAAAGACTCAGGCATTCATTACATCTGAACTGTCCATTCAGTCTGGCTCTGTGTCCGGGAGTACACTCACTCTCACGATGAGTGATTCGAGCACGGTTGATGTTGACGTCACCTCTCTTTCTGTTGACTCTGATGACTACACCGTTAGTGGTGCAATTAGCGGCACCGACTTGGCCCTAACAATGCAGTCAGGCTCTACTGTTACCATTGACGTGACAAATCTCCTCAATGGTGCGTCATCTGGATTTAGCCCGAGTATTAGCGACCAGACGTTTACACTTACTGAGTCTGACTCGGTGAACTTCACGCCAGCTCTGGACTCTAACTCGAACCTCACCACCATGTACGCATTCAACAACCTGCCATCTTGGTTGACTGGAAATCAGTCGTCAGGTCAGGTTCTTGGCACTGCGCCAGTACACACCGGTGGGGCTGGTGACGACGCATATACATTCACGGTAACATCAGCCAATCCTTTTGGTAGTGATAGCGCCACGGTTACGCTCAATGTCCAAGAGAACACATTCACGAACTCAAAGAGCGTTGAGATTACTGGCCCGGACTATCTTGGCGCCAATGCATCCCAGATGGATTCCATTCTTGGTAGGTCATCGAATGGAGCAGGCTCTGGTGATGCGTTCACTATCTCATTTTGGATTAAGCCAACCTCATCTTCAAGCGGGAGGGTTATGGTTTACTTCGGCTCTAATGACACAACAAACGGGGGGCACTTTGAGGCTAGGCTAACCTCCACTAACAAAGTTCGCTTTAAGTACGGTACAAACAACAACTACATCCAGTTGACATCGAGCACCATACTGACCACCTCTACTTGGCACCACGTAATGATTACGTACACAGGCGGAAGTACTGATAATGGCTCCGGTGGGTTGTCCACTTCCTACGGACAGTTTAGCATTTTCATTGATGGCTCTCAGGAGACCACGAGTAACAGCCACAGCAACTATGGCTACTCCGGCTCTTTGTCTGGTCAGAACTTCAGGGTTGGTAAGCTTGTGTCCGGCAATAGCATGAACGGGGAGAGGATTGATGAGCTCGCCATCTGGGGTTCAGACCAAAGCTCTAGCGTCTCAAGTATTTACAACTCTGGAGCAACACAAGATTTATCAGACCTCTCTACTTCACCAAACCACTGGTGGAGGATGGGCGATGGGGACAGCCACCCAAACATTCAAGACAACGTAGGTAGTGTTACATTCGTAATGTACAACATGACCGCAAGTAACTTTGTAAACGACACACCATAATTGACATGTCAGTAAATCACTCACAACGAAACAGTCAACTCCAGACCCAGATTGATGCGTCTGAGGTTGTATACGACAACGCAGCTAGTGGCCTGTCTGCAACCGACGTGCAGGCGGCCATTGATGAGGTGAACACTAGCGGCAGCGGTGGGGGTGGAATCAACAATGTAGTTGAAGACACCACCCCTGAATTGGGCGGCGACTTGGAGTTGGGCTCAAAGAAGCTAGTATTTAAGCACCCCTCAAATACGAAAGGCGTCACCCTGTCGGCCTCTACCTTAGAACCTTCTGCAGATGTAGACTTCTTCATGCCTGTAGATGACGGAACGGCAGGGCAGACACTACAGACAAACGGAACTGGAAGAATGTACTTCGCTGATAGCGGTACCGTTACCTCACTAACTGCGGGAACTGGTCTGGATGGCGGCACTATCACAGCGTCAGGCACAGTGTCTCTTGCAGACACCTCTGTATCTGCAGGCTCTTATACTAACGCAGACATTACTGTTGACGCTCAGGGTAGGATTACGGCAGCATCTAACGGAACATCAGGTGGCTCTGGAACTGTGACATCTATTACGGCAGGGACAGGACTTGATGGCGGAACATTAACTTCTTCTGGAACAATCTCTCTTGCCGACACAGCAGTGTCTGCGGGAAGTTATACCGGGGCTGATGTTACTGTAGATGCTCAGGGTAGGATTACTTCGGCTACATCTGGAAGGCACTCGAACATCACCCTCAACGACGGCAACATTCAGGTTAGGACCGGGACGGGCAACGTCGCAAGTATAGATATGTACTGCGAGGTCAACAACGCGCACAAGGTGTCTATCCTAGCGCCGGCCCACGCAAACTTCTCTGGGAACGTCAGCGTGACTCTGCCAAATGCTTCAGGGGAGCTCGCACTCAAATCGTACGTAGATAGTAGTGTTATACCTGATACCAGCTTGGCTGATACAGACCAAGTCCTGACGGGAGCCCGAACTGTTGATATTGACGGCGGCGCGCTGAGTATCTACGACGTAACCAACGCCAACACTTCTGGCCTAAATATGCGTCTGCATAACCACAGGCTTAGGGCAAATGGTAACGACATCCAGATTGGATACCACGCCGCTGCTGAGGGCGTGGCTACAGCGGGTAGTGTAAAGTTCTTCCCTCTGGACAACACGAACGGAGGCAACCAGTCTGCGCACCTGAACAGGGCTGCTGGCACTGACGGAGCACTCACTCTTGCCAACTTGGCGGGTACCGGGGGTGTTGTGATTACAGCAACGTCTTCCGCATCTACAGGCATCGTAATCGCATCAACCGGGGCTATTCAGGTGGGTAGCTACGGCTCAGGAACCTTCACGGGTACTGCGGCAAAGATGCTTGCTGTTGACTCATCAGGTAACATTATCGAGGAGGATGTAGCTACAGTATCCACAAGGAGCCTTACGGTAGCTTGCTCGGACGAGACCACGTCACTGACAACAGGGACAGAGAAGGCTACGTTCCGAATGCCAGAAGCCGGCACCATTACCGGGGTAAGGGCCTCCCTAACAACAGCTCCGGTTGGCTCAGTGCTTACCGTTGACGTCAACAAAGGCGGAACGTCTGTTCTCTCTACTAAGCTGACCATAGACGCTGGGGAGAAGACCTCTACGACAGCAGCAATAGCCGCCATCGTGGATACTAACGAAGATGATGTTGCTGATGATGCAGAGATGACTATTGACATTGACGGCGTTGGGTCTGCCACTGCGGGAGCTGGACTTAAGGTAACCATCTACTACACCCCTGCATAATGTTTCTAATCAACTCGTATGTATACACCTCCTTTGATGGGTTTAATCTGAACGACTACACTTCAGACAGCCCAGTCCTTGGGATTAGCTTAAGGAGGATTAATACAACCTACACTGGCCCCCTTGTGAGGCTCAGGAGATTGTCAGATAATGTAGAGTCGGATTTTGGCTCTGGTCTGGCCATGGGTGACTTCTTGGACTACACCGCTATTGATGCTTGGGCTGGTGGCTCCTCCGTAGCAGTGGCTACTTGGTACGACCAGAGTGGCTCAGGAAGGCACATGAGCCAAGCAACAGCTAGTAGGCAGCCCCTACTCAGTAGCGCCGCAACTACAGGAAGGGCTATTAAGTTCTCTGGCTCAGGAAACTGTCAGCTGGAACATGATTGCGCAGGAACCGACTTCTTCAGCACGGGACCAGCATTCAGCATACACCACGCAACAGACAACCAAGACAATGGATTCTGTACCAACATGTCTATATCTTCAGCACTGGGCACAGCGGGTGACCTAACCTACTTCAGGGTTAACAGGTACAGTACAAACTGCCGTATCACTTGGGCGGGTGTTCAGTATCAACCGACCGGTATACCAACGACCAATGGAAACGAATACCTGTACTACAACCACGATGGCTCTAACCTAAATGTAGACATCGACACTGGTCAAGTATTCACCACTGCAAACACCACGACAACAGTTAGTGGTGGGGATGTGTTTCACTTGGGAGCCGACGGCACTAAGCACAACTGGGAGGGATATACTTATGAATTGATTATCTTTGACTCTTCCCAAGCGACATCGGACTCTGATGACGTCAGGGACGATATGATTACCACATACAATCTTTAATCATGAAAGTAATTAGGACAAATGACGAGCTCGTAGCAGCAAGGGTTAAGCAGTTGGCGAGCTGGGTGTCTACGGTAGAGCAGAGGTATGAGTCTGGACAGACCACCTCCTCTGTTGCTGAGTACTTAAAGCACCCATCTGAAGACATCTGGTTCTTTTTCTACGAAGACATCTTCCCTAACATGGGAGATATTGGTAAGCAGATTATGGACTTCCTTTTAACAGATTACGAACCAACCGGGAATCCAGTCATCAACACGGAAGTGCTTGAGGTGGTCGAGCTGACCGAGGCCGAGCTTTCTGAGTACGACCCACAGGACGATGAGTAAGCTAAAGCTGGATAGAGCAAGAGCGACCATGAAGAGGTTGGGCTTGTCTGGCTTTAACAAGCCGAAGAGGACACCTAAACACCCGAGCAAGTCTCACGTTGTGATGGCTAAGGAGGGTAACGTAACCAAGCTCATCCGTTTCGGTGAGCAGGGAGCTAAGACCGCTGGCGCACCAAAGTCAGGCGAGTCTGACAAGATGAAGAAGAAGCGAGCGAGCTTTAAGGCGCGTCACGCTAGGAATATTAAGAAAGGTAAGCTGTCTGCTGCTTATTGGGCAGACAAGGTTAAGTGGTAGGACTACTCCTACAAAGTGTTGATAACACACGACGAACGGTATACTGACCAAGATAAATCCCCATTAATGGGTAACTTTGCAATGAAGAATCAGGACGATATAAACATGGCCGACCAGCTCATTAATCCGGGCGAGTGGACGGAGAAGGAATTGCTTAAGCACTTGTACCGGGAAGTCATAGATATGAAGCGAGAGCTTGATGCTATTAACAGGCAGCAGACGGATATACTGATTAAATTCCAAGAGAGTATGCAGGAGCGAGACGCTCGTATTCGCAGCCTCGAGGATGAGAATCTTAAACTGTCTCAGTCCGTTAAGCTAATCAAGTGGGTAGGCTCAGTGTTAGTCGCTGGCGCATCCTTGTACATTGCATGGAGGTCTATGTGACTGCAAGTCAATAGAATATATCCATATCTTTGCAACTAATTAAATTCAATCTATGAATAGTACTGATGATATTTTGACGAATGCTCTTTCGCAAGCAGGCTTCGGGATTAACGAGCCTAAGGCTGAAGGGACCCAAGCAACTGTAGTTGAAGAACAGAGTCAGCAAGCAGAGCCGGAAGTGGTCAACGAAACCACAGACGCTCCACAAGAACAGACCTCGAACGAGACACCGACTGAGGTGGAAGTCGTTGGAGACAAAGAAGAAGTAAACGAAGGAGGCACCTATAATATTGTAGGTACTGACGACGATAACGCTGTTTCGGTAGAACCAACCGCTGATGTTATCGCCCAACTGAGTGAAACGCTCGGGCGAGACTTTGGTGGAGTTGAGGACATCGTTGCTGCGATTAACCATAAAGAGACCGCTGAGCTCGACCCAAGGGTTAAGGCTATTGCGGACTTCGTATCGGAAACCGGCAGGGGACCAGAGGATTGGTTTAAGTACCAGAGCTTGACTACTGAAGGCATGGACGACGTGACTGCAGTTCGTAACCAGCTCATCCTAGAGAACCCAGAGCTCACTAACCGTGAGATTGATTTGCTGATGAAGGCCGAGTATAAGCTCGATGCCGATGAGTACGATGAGGAGACCGTAGAGCTGAACCAGATTCGATTGAAGCGGGATGCTCGTTTGGCTAAGGAGAACATCTCCAAGCTGCGTGACTCTTACACTGCTAAGGTTGAAATGACTGAAGCTGTTGAAGAGACCACACCAGTTGAGGATGAGACCGTAATCGACGAGCAGTGGGTGTCGGGTATGACCGACCGTGTTAATGCTATGGGCACGCTTGCCTTCCAGTTGCCGAACGGAGAGAAATTCAACTTCGGTGTCACTGACGAGTACAAGCAACAGCTTATTAACAAGAACACGGATATCGAGAACTACTTCGACCCATATGTAGAAGAAGACGGCTCATGGAACTTCGATAAGCTGAACGCGCACCGCACGATTCAGGACAACATCGGAAGCATCGTGAAGTCTGTATATCAGCAAGGTATCAGCGATGGTCAGCGCAAGGTTGTAACCGACACTGCCCGAGTAGATGCTACTGCACCCCAGACCGGAGGGGCTAACACCGGTAACGACGCTTTGGCTGACCAACTCCGAGCTGCGCTTGGTGGTAACAGTGGTGTCAAGTTTAACTTTTAAGAATCTAACGCCTAAAAATTATAACAATGGCTTTGACTCAAAACGACCCAACTATCGCAAACGCGATTAAGCAGTTGGACCCAGCCAAGTACACTTCACTTGGTGATTTCATCGACGAGGTAAACGCTCCTGACATCCGTAAGGACCTCGTTAAAACTTACGGCGACCAAGGTATCACCGGCTTCCTGAAGCTGACTGGTGCTGTTAAGTCTGCTGGTACCGCTGACTCAGTTGTATGGTGGGAAGAGACCCGCTTGCACGAGCCACAAGTATGCAAGTTCGCTGCTGCCGCTGACGGCACTGGTGACATTGCTGCTGCTGACACCGATGGTTTCGGTATCTACGATAGCAACGCTAAGATTGTTCGTGTAGGTGACGTTATCTTGGTTGATGGTGACCGCGCTCGCGTTAAGGCTTTGACCTCAGCCACTGCTTTCGAGATTGAGTTCTTGAACGGTTCTACTTCTGGTGTTGCTGCTGCTGCTGCTGCTAAGACTTGCCCGGTTGTTTACAACCTGTTCGCTCAGGGTACCGACCACCCAGAGGAGTTCCTCGAGTCTAACGTTAACCGTTTCGAGAACAGCTACAACATCCTGAAGGAGACCTTCAAGGTGACTGGCTCTCAAATGACCAACGTTGGTTACATCGACCTCGGTGGTGGTGACTACCGCTGGTACATCAAAGGTGAGACTGACACCCGTCGTCGCTTCGAAGACAAAATCGAGATGGCTTGTCTCTTGTCTGAGAACACCTCTAACCTGACCGACATCTCTGGTTCAGAAGGTTACTTCGCTGCCCTGCAAGACCGTGGTATGGTACAGGACGGTTTGGTTTCTACCTTCACCGAGCTGGACGCTTTGGTTACTAAGATGGACGTTAACCGCTGCCCTGCAGAGTACGCTATGTACGTTAACACTGCTCAAGGCCTCGCTCTCGACAACATGCTGTCAAGCGTTGGTACTAACGGTGGTGGTCTGATGGGCTCATTCGGTGCCTTCAACAACGACAAGGACATGGCCGTAAACCTCGGCTTCAAGTCGTTCACCCGTGGTGGTTACACCTTCCACAAGCACGATTGGAAACTGTTGAATGACCCAACCCTGATGGGTGGCTTCGACGGTACTGTTGCTGGTGGTGCTATGATTCCTCTCAAGTCTGTAGTTGACCCACGTACTGGTGCTTCTTCTTACGCTCTCGAGATGAACTACAAAGCCGCTAACGGTTACTCACGTGCTATGGAGCACTGGTTGACTGGTGGTGTGAACGGTGTTTACACTGACGGCCGTGACGTTCTGCAGTGCAACTACCGCGCTGAGGTTAACCTCTGTGTGAAAGCTGCTAACCAGCACGTTCTCATCCAGTCGTAATTGACTGACTAATACCTGAAGGGGGCGGGGATTGGCCCTGCCCCTTTCTTCTTTACAACAGTTTAATCTAATACTATTAATAAATGGCTAACGAAGCCCCAAAGAAAACTGTGCAGCGCCGACCCAGCTCGGCCCCTAAGTCGCAGAAGGCAGCAGCCCCCAAGGCCGCAGCGCCAAAGAAACAAATCCGCCGTGCGGTTCCGCAGGAGGAAACTCAACAACGTATCTATACTACCGTTAAAGGCAAGGGTGGTGTAATGTTCCGCCTCAGGTCTACTGGCATCCAGTACTCCGACCCGGAGACTCGCTCAATCCGTGAGCTGCGCTACTGCCCTATGGAGTCATCAGTGTTCGCTGACGAACAGTCTGACTTGGCTCTGGTTGGTCACGTATGGTTCGAGAACAAGGTTCTCTCTGTACGTCCAGACCAGTACAACCTCATTGACTTCCTCGACCGTCACCCGGGTAACAGGGCGAATGGTGGTAAGCTGTTCGAGTTGGTTAACAACGTGAAGAGTGCAGAGGACACCGTGACTGATGAGTTCCTTGTTCACGATGCTATCTCTATGATTAAGTCTAACACTATTGAGGACCTGCTCCCGGTAGCGATGGCTTACGGCATCAACATCAACAAGGATGACATGACCATCAAGCGTAGCCTCCTCGCTGTAGCTAAGAAGAAGCCAGCAGAGTTCATGGCTAAGTTCGATGACCCTGTGGTTATGGCTCGTGCAATCTGCCGTCAAGCTCTGGACCATCAAATCGTTAAGGATGCGGGTGCATCTGTTAACTGGTTCGACAGCGGCTCAATGATTTGCGCCATCCCAGCAGGCAAGAGCGCCATCGACGTACTCAGCAGGTTCATGCTGACTGACGCTGGTGCCACTGCGCTCGCTGAGATTGAGTCACAGCTCGGTATGTAACTATCTGATTCATAGACGATTGAAGGGGCCTTGCGCCCCTTTTTTCGTATCTTTGCGTACACATAAGTTAAAGACATGGCAAGTGTACGTGAAGTGTACCAAGGAGTACGCGACCTAGCAAACAAAGATGAGAGGGGTATGATTTCCCCGGCAGAGTTCAACAGCTTTGCAGCAGTGGCTCAGATGAAGCTGTTCAACGATATGTTCCAGAACCTCACCAACTTGGAGAGGATTACTAGGGCTAACGCTGACTCAGCATTCGACAAGTCTCTGGTCAAGCAATTGAAGGAGGACATTGCTACCTACAGCAAGACTGTTACTATTTCCAAGAGCAGTGACGTGTTCGAGCGTCCTGAAGACTTCGCTAAGCTCATCGCACTCTCTACTGCGGGTTCTGTTCTAAACGCCATGTCAACCAGCACCCACATTGCTGTCATCGAGGACGAGGCTAAGCTACATCACGTACTCAACAGCACCCTCTCTGCTCCGTCTACTGACAACCCTGTTGCGGTACCGGGTGAGAACTACGAGGTGTTCCCAACGAACATCAGGAAAATTAAGATGCGCTACTACAAGTTACCAGAGGGGCGCAGTGTACTGACAGGCGCACGTACTGCATCGTACCCACGCTTTGGTTTCACTGTGCTGAACGGTAAAGAAGTGTTTGACTCTTCTACCAGTATCGACTTCGATATTCCAGAGCACTACATTCCTGAGCTCATCAAAGAAATTGCGGTTATGGCAGGCATCAACCTCCGTGACCCACAGGTTACTCAATTCGGACTACAAAAGGGCTAATAGATGGCACGCAACCTAATTACTATCGACGAGGTCGTAAACGACTTCCTGCTCTCTATCGAGGGCGATGACTTTGCTCGCAACGCCAGTGACATTCTGGTACGCAACTATGCACTCCGTGGTTTGCGTGAGCTGGGCTTTGACCTGTCTAAGCGTGTACGCTCACTGAGCCTGCCTGTTGAGTCTAACGACACTGTCACCCTCCCGGATGACTTTGTTAACCTAATTAAGATTGGAACTGTAGGTACCGACGGATTGGTTCGTGTGTTCGCCCGTAACCGCCACATCGACATCAAGCAAGCGTATAGCTACTTGGTTGACGGTGTGACCCCTATCGACAGCAACGCTGATGGCGTTAACGACCGTGTAGACGCAAAGACCGTTGGCTCCGACAGCATCCTATCTGGTGACGAAGACTTCTTCGTCTTCTCTAACTACCTGCACCAAGGTAGCATGGGTCAACTGTACGGCATTGGCGGTGGCTTCTCTTCAGGGGAGTACCGCATGAACCATGACCAGAACCGCATCGAGCTCAAGCTGGACTCAGACATTACTGAGGTTGTAGTTGAGTACATCGCTGACGAGGCACGCTCTGAGTGCCCAACAGTTTCTATCCTGCTAGAGGAAGCTCTCCGTGCATACATCTACTGGAAGCTGGTCTCACGCAAAGCTAACGTGCCTGCAAACGAGAAGGCTCGTGCTCGCAACGAGTGGTACAATGAGAAGCGTCTGGGCCGTGCCCGCATGAACCCGCTTAGCAAGGAAGAACTCCTGTACGTGGGCCGCAAGAACTACCGTCAATCTCCTAAATACTAACATACATGTCAATCGACAAGCTACGTCCACAATACCTCAACCTCGATGCCGACGAAAGATTCGTTAAGGGTGTTGAGATGGCTGACGCTCAAAACGTAAGGGTCGGTGAAGTTGACGGTCAGGACGGTGGCGTCATCAAGACGGTAGAGGGTAACACCGCTATCTCTCCAAAGACTGCTGCCGATACACTGCCTGCCACAGGAGACAACAAAACTGTTGGAGTATGTGAGGCCCCACACGTGGGCTTCGTCTACTTCATGAACCACAACAGCTTGGGTAACCACGGTGTATACCGCTACGATGTACGCACCAACAAGTACGAGAGCGTACTGGTCAGCACCCTACTCGATGTGACTGAGTCTGACTTCGTTAAGATGGACCTGATTGTCCAGCAGAACGAGGACCACTTCCTTTTCTGGACTACCGGTAGGGGTGAGCCAAGGCGAATCAACGTAGGTACCGCCATGAACGGGGGTTACTCTAACGCCACCTCGTTTGAGTCGGAGACAATGCTCGCCGCAGCACCTCCATTCCGTGCGCCTGTCGCACAATACGAGAGCGACGAGTCAATCCCATTCAACAGACTTAAGAATGTAATCGTTCAGTTCTGTGCAGCACACAGGTATGAGGACGGAGATGTATCAGCCTTAGGCCCTATCTCTAACGCAGCAGTATCAGAGACGAACATGAGGTTCGACCTTAACGTAAGGAGCGTTGAGAGTGTAGACAACTGTATCGGGGTCACCATGAACGACACAGCCACTGGCGCAGAGGAGACAATCATCTACGCCCGCTATGCGAACTTCGGTCCTTGGTATGAGGTAGGTAGGGTAGACGGCACTGAGATTGTAGACTTCAAGTTTGCCAACGACGGTGTATACACAATCCTCTCTCAGGAAGAGCAGAACAAGCTGTATAACGCAGTCCCGAGGTCCGCTAAAGCGCAAACTGTTCAGGACGGTAGGTTGCTGTTCGGAAACTACATTGAGGGCTACAGTGCTCCCAGTGTAGCTGGAGAGGTGCATGTTGTGTACAATCAAGCCCCAGAGCTTCCGACCATTCAGACAAACGTAGACGATTCAACAAGCTACGATGATGACATCAATCAGGCAGATGTAATCCTTCAAACGAAGCAGATTGTAAGGAGCATCTTCAACCAAGAATTTATTGTCGGTGACGGAAGTATCTCCGGAACCCAAGACGTAAACCTTGGGCCGGATGAGGTGGCCTTCACCATCTCCCTTAACGACATTCAGAACTCACCAGATATTGACACTGAGCTCAACGTGAAGGTTGGTCTCGGTATGCAACAGTTTGGTATTGGTCAATTCAACAGAGATAATGGCGGCCCAATCAGCAAGGATGATGCTAGGTTCATAATTAATCTGTCGGACACTGACACCGACGGACTCAACCCTAGTGATGAGTTTGGCTTTGCTATCCTCAATCCAAGGGAGATTGGTTCGATAGAGAGTGCTGCAGAATTTAGGCAGTTCAATCAACTATCTAGGCTTGCCCCTACAAACACATTGGAGTTCAACGAGCTCATCACCATCCCTGCGGCCACCACAATTCAAGAGTACGCACAGAACTTCCTGCAGGCGATGATTGGCTCTACCGCCACGGTAGGTGTGCTACCTAAGGGATGGACAGGAGAGCCGGAGGGGCACAACTTTACGACATTAGCTAAGAGGGTTGACTTCGCATCAGGCGGAGATGTAGACCTAAGGAACGTAGACGGTGAAAGCCACATCACCTTGTGGATGGGCGGTAACGTTGAGTGGGAGATTTTCTCTGGTAGTGTAGTAACAACCGACAACGGAGTTGACATCAGGTTTAGGTTCCGTATCTCAAGCGTAGACCTTAGCGTACTGACGTCTGCAGTTAGGCCTGACGACAATGAGGTGCTTCCTTGGCAGTTTCAGGTTAGCCCTGATAGTTCCTCGTACAACGTCGGAGAGCGTAGGCTTATTAAGGGCTCTATCGATTCAGACACACTGAACAACATGAGTGGTGGAGGTGGCAACGTACCAAACCTCACCATTCGTGAGTACGACTTTGGGGTTGACTCATCGGGAGACTTTTCTTCCCCAGCTAGTGATGCCGCTCACAGGCATACGATGAGGTCAGCCACCATTAGCCTGTCCAACCTATACACTGAAGTAGACTTTGTTGGGGCTCTGGCAAGCTCAGGGCCTACCTACAAGTCTGGCATGACCCATAACTTCGGTATTGTTTACCGGGACTACGCTGGTCGCCCTTGCGGTGTTCAGGAGATTGACTCCGTATTCTCTGAGTTGACTGGTGCAGAAGCTAGGAGTGGCGCACAGGGTAAGGTCGAGGTGGACTTACAACTCAGCACGCCCGCCCCAGACTGGGCCAGTAGCTACAGCGTTGTATACAAGGAGGGCGCCGAGATTGAAAGGTCTTGGCAGTACCTCATCTCGGAGGCTGCGTATGGCGGCAGGACTGACTTCATTGACATTCGCTCTAACGGAGGCACACTGACTCGCCCTATCATCACGGGCTCGCAGGACCCGCAGTCGGGTAAGCTGTACTTGTCTATGCGCTCAATCGAGGGTAAGGACAATAGCTACAAGGAGCTCAAGGGCGGTAGGGTTGACTACCAGTATCAAGAGGGGGACTACCTTAGGGTAATGTCTTACATTGATGAGAGTGGAACGGTCCAGCGCCCAAACATCTCAATCCCAATCACTGGCTATGAGTACTTCGTTGATAACGAGGAGAACCCTATACAGGTTGCAAACCTTCAGTCTGATGAGACGGACGACTACAGGAGGACCGGTTGGTTCTTGGAGGTTCGTGACCCCAACGTCGGTGGATTTAGTATTAGCTCGATAGCAAGTAATACAGACAACTTCTCGCAGAGGTGTGTCATCGAGATTGTAAGGCCGGGTAAGGTTAGGGAGGACGCTGTATGGTATGAGATTTACTCAGAGTCGTGTGCTCTGGGAGCCTTCAGCTCTACATCCGTCTCGGCGGACATAATGCAGCCTATATCTAGAGCCCAAGCTGTTGTTACTTTTAGTGACGGAAGGTGGAGGGTTGGAGATGAGATTGTTGTCGCCGGCTTAACCAACTCTGGTGTGTCTGTTGTTACTGACATACAGCCTCAGCTCGATGGTACATACATAGTGACAGTTGGCGGTGGGCTTGACAATCTGTTCAATGCTTCAGCCCTTGGCATCTCCGTGCTCAATGTTGTTGGGTCTACTGCAGGAACGCTCGGGCTCACCCTATCGAGCACGGGTAACAGCTACTTCCGCGTAAGGGAGCAGCTTGCTAGCAGCAGGCTTGTTGCTGATGAGGACCTCGACTTCCAGCTCGGTAGGTTTAACCCTGCAGACATTGACGGACAGACCTACATCAATATTATGGTGGAGGATGACCACGCGAGTGACTTCTTCCAATCAAACATTTACTCATACGGAAACCCATACCTCAAGTTAGAGGATGAGTCTGAGGTTCGCAGGAGTGCATCTGTTACCTACAGCGACATTACAGCGTTCGACCTGCAGGGAATCAAGTACCACTCATTTAACCCGGCGCTGTTCCCGTATAAAGACTACCAAGTACAGAATGGTGCTATTGAGTTTATTGAGAGCTCTAATGAGGCGCTGAGGGTATACCAGCAAAACAAGGTGAGTAATACCCCAGTGAATCGACAGCTTATTGAGTCAGCCTCAGGCGGACAGCTTGTAACCTCAAGCAACGTTCTGGGTACTGAGGTTTACTACGCAGGCGAGTTCGGTCCGGTAGACCACCCTGAATCTGTTATGTCCCACATGGGTCGCAGCTACTTCATCGACAAGCAGCGCGGTAAGGTTGTGGCTGTAACTAGCGGCGGCATCACCCCTATCAGCGAGAAGGGTGTTGACTCGTTCTTTGAGTCTGCATCTGAGCAGCTCAGGGAGATGGGTAGTGCGGTGGACCTTCCTACCGGCTACGACTTTGAGAACGACGAGGTTTTGTTTACCCTGAACGGTAGGGACCTGACAGACGTTATCGCTGACGGAGAGGCAATCGCTACGGTTGCACTCACCTCGGGCGGTGGTCAGATTCTCACAGACGTTGAGGTGGTTAGGCCTCCTGTGCGTCCTTGGGAGGATGAGACATTCGACTGGGATGATGTGCCTGTAGATTTCGACGACCACTGCAACGGACTGCTTGTGCTCGACGAGGCGCTTGTATCCCCAGCATTGGTTCTCGGCGATATTCTGCCGTTCTCCACCGTTATGGTTATCACCTCTGACGGTGAGTACATGGGTACTACTACTTGGAACTCAACCCTCGGCCTGTTCAACATCCCGAGCACCATGCTCGAGTCTGACGGCACCGCCGACACATTGACGTACACCGCCAGCTCCAACACCCGCACAGAAAGGACTGCGGCCTATGCTGCCAAGTCTGATGTATGGCTTACGTTCTACGACATGACCCCGGAACGATGGGCTAAGATTGGTAGTAAGCTGTTGTCATTCAAGGGTGGTGCGCCGTGGTTGCACAACTCCAATGCATTGCACGGCAGCTTCTACGGTACAGAGTATGACGCAAGCCTGAAGGTGGTGTCTAAGATTAACCCATCAATGGTTAAGAACTACAAGTCTATCAGCCTCGAGGGCGACAGTGCTTGGGACGTTGCAGTAACAAACACTGAGCAATCTACAGGCATTGCGGCAGCAGACTTCACTGAGCGTGAGGGAATGCACTATGCGGCCATGCCAAAAGACACAACAGCTTCGTCTAAACTCAACACGTCTAACATGGTTGTACTAGGCAAGGTTACTAATATCTCGGGAAATAGTGTTATCTTTGACACTCGGGTTAGCAACCTACCATTTGGTATTGGTGACTCGCTGTATAAGATTGAGGCTTCAGCAACAACCTCGCTCTCTGCAACCATTACAGGGGTGAAGGATAGGACTGCTATTACAATGAGCGACTCTAGTGCATTTACAGTGGGCGATGTTGTCGTAGCTGTGTCTGACGCTTCAATCAACGGGGACGACATAAGAGATTACTACATCACTATAGAACTTACAGGAACAGGAACAGATGCACGTGAGCTGTACGCCGTTAACGCGGTGTTCGCTCCGTCGCCTCTGCATAACGAGAAAGTGAACTAATATGTACGATATGGACCCAGTAGACCCAATATACATTGGTCTCGACAACAGTGGAGTTAGCACCGAGAACCAAGGATTGGTCGGTGTTGAGCAGATACAGGAAGCTGCAGCAGGTGTGCCTAAAAGCGTGGGAACTGACTCATCGTCATCGAGCAACAGGCTTGGTGCTATGCAGATGGGCGGTATCGGAGACATCGCTGGTGGCATCGGTGCTATCGCTGGTGGTATTGCCGACAGGAAGCGTGCCAAGGGAATGGCTCAAGACGCAGCCAACTTCCAGAAGGAAGCTGAGGATGAGATGGCACGACTCCGTGAGTCAGCCCCATCACTGAGCACCCCGGCCGAATACTTCCAGATGGCTAAGCAAGCGTATGACACTCGCCTAATGCAGTCACGCATGGACGACATCAACCGCTCTTTCGCCACTACTACAGCAGCCGCTACCTCAGCAGGCTCACGTGGGTTGGGAGCTGTTCTTGCTGCAAATGAGCAGGCACAACAAGCCGCACAGCGAGAGGTGCTCACCCAGCAACGATTGCAGACCGACGCTCTCCGTACACTCGGTAGGGCTCAAGAGTCTTCAATCCAGCGTCGTGAAAGCAGGTTCAACCGTGAGCTCACTATGGAGAATAACGAAAGGCTCCGCGCTATCCAGATGGGGCAGGACGCCGAAGCTCTCAAATCTGCGGGTACTGCTGCAATCGTAGGCGGTGCAGGCGCTGCCCTCGGTGGTGCTGCTAAGCTCGCTATGGGTGGAGGTATTCCTGTCTTTGAAGAGGGTGGTATGATTACCAAGGGTGAGGCTAACCACGACACCAACAAGATTCACCTCGTTCAGGGCGGTGAGAAGGTCGGTGAGGCTACCGGTGGTGAAGCCTTCATCAATAAGCAGGACTGGAGTAAAATGCAACAGCTTGCTAAGAAAGAACAAGGACCACTCGGTAAATTCGTATCTAAGTTAATTAAACGCTTCAAGCAAAAGTAATGGCCGAAGTATATTCAATAGGTGCCGCTGCACTGGCAGCAGGCAAGGAGCTTGGCGCTACCATCGAGTCAGCAGCCGAGAAAAGGGATAAAGCCTTTCAAGACTTTGACGTAAAGTACAACCTGACAAGTACAATGGAGGAGACCGTATCGGACACTCTCCAACCTGTTTACAGGCAAGCCGCACAGGCTGCCCTCAACGAGGCTCAGGAGGCAGCTACCGCACTGGAGGCTGACCCCAACAACGCAGACCTCAGGGCTAGGGTTCGTGCAGCACAGCGTCAGTACGACGAGATTAAGAACATTGGTGTGGCCCGTACAGCTCAGGACAATAAGACTCGCCAGATGATTCGTAACGGCGAGATTGAAGATATGGCCGGCTCTATCGAGGAGAACCTCGCTAAGATGGATGAGATGTCCAGCATGAACGGCAAGACCGTTACTATGGAGGGTGGCACCGTCATGATTACAAACCCTGACGGCAGCAAGACGCCGATGCTTGGCTCTGCATACGGGGACGTTCAAGGTGTCTTCACCCCGGCTGTAATGTCGCCGGCAAGCAAGTACAACCCATCTCTGGTTGGTACCAAGATGAACTACAAGAAGTACAAGCTGACCGACGGTGACGGAACTATCGGTATGAATATGGAAGCCCTGAGGGGTGGTTTCGCTGAGGACCTAGATGTTATACGACGTGCCAACCCTGAGGCCTACCGAACTGCAGTAGCCCAGAACTACTTGGTTCAAACCAAGGGGAGGACAGGCATCAGCAAGCAAGAGCTTGACGCAGAGGTTGCTAGGATTGAGCCGCTCATTGAAAGCACAACCTTTAAAATAGACGGGAAGCAGGTTGCTGCTACAACCTACTCGCTCGATGAGGACGGTAAGGTTATTTATGACTTGTCTGATGCGGATATTGTTAAGCTGTTTGAAGAGGGTGGTATCTCTAAGGATGATATGGAGGCTCTTAAGCACTACAGGGAGGCAAACGCTATGTATGTGGGTGACACCTACGCAGCAGAAGCTAACAGCATTGACCTCACTGATGAGATTCAGAAGCGTGATGCAAGGATTCTGACAAGGTCTCGTCAACTGTCCGATACTGAGAGGGCGTACCAGCGGTCCTTAGAGCAGTCAGAGTCGAGCCTACCTAACCTGAACTTCACTAATAACAACGACGGAACTTACTCCGTAGATGGTCTGACTAGGACTAGGGTCATTATCCCTCAAGATATAGTTGATGATGTCCCTGCGCTTGGGACCCTGATGGGTGGTGCGGATGATAAGCCTATTGCAGTTGTTGGGGGAACCCTTGACAGCTCAACAGGAAGGTTTGTCTCTGTGAAGATGCCTGCACCGGATGGCTTTGGTGGTCCACACTTGGAGGTAGACCAAGAGTTTATTGCTGCCGAAATAGCTAAAAGCAGAGGGAGCGGTAGTGCCGGAGACTACATGGGAGAAGCGCAAGAGATTCTCAATAGTTTGGGAGCTGCAATAAACAACAGCTCAGACCCTAAGTCTTTCGCTAAGGGGCAAACCCTTGACATAATCGAAGGGTCGTTTAGGTCGGCTCTAGGTACCCCGCCAAGCCAGAGCGACTCTGGTGGTGAATCGGGTGATGAGCTAGAAGGACTCTAACATACTGACTACAATACAGTGAAGGCCTCCGCAAGGGGGCCTTTTTGTATATTTGCACCTACGACACAAGACATTATGCAAGAAGAAAAAGACCCAATCCAGCTTATCTACGAAGTAGCACAGAAGCACGGATACAAGAAGTCTCAAGAGGAGCTGGTTAATACAGTTCTCACAGACCCGGAGGGGGCTGAGCTCGTGTATGGCGTAGCCCAAAAACACGGGTATTCTAAAGGCATCGAGGAATTCAAATCAATCTTCGGTGACGCATCGGGAAACGTAGAGGCCACCGTGGATGGTGGCGAAGAATCACAAGCATCTTCAGGCGCTGAGCAGACGACAGAGGAGCTGACTCTCCCGGAGCAGTTGTTGCCCGAGAACATTGATTCGGTGTTGGCCGAACAGGCCGAGGCTTCTCGCAGCGAGGAGATGGGTGAGCGCATCAAAGACAATGTACTTAGTATTACACCTGAAAACGTAGAAGACTTCTACAAGACTTTCGGTATCGAGAAAGAGAAGACCGACCACAGTGGCATTATGCGTGTCGATATGCCGTGGGAGGTTATCGGTGACATGGAGCCGGACGAGCAGAGCGCAATGTTACAACAGCTTGCACTCTATAACAGCCCGGAGCTCCTCGAGAAGTACAAGGGGTTGTCTGACGCTAAGCGTGAAGAGTACAACTACGAGAAGTACGGAACCGCCAAGCCTGTTACTGAAGAGGAAGCTATCCGCTCCCTAACGACTTACGATATGGACTCCCGCAAGGAGGCGGGTGAGGTCAGTAAGATGAACCTCGAAGAGAAGATGTCTCACTTCGACAAGAAGAAGGCAGAGGTTCTTAACGAAGCAATGCGGGAGCTGCAGAAAGATTCCAACAAGGAAACTGTTAACACTCTTATAGCCGACCTTGAGGGGCGGGGTGTTGATATAAGCCAGCTCAATGAGGATGATGCGAAAAACCTTGAGGCTCGACTCAATATTGCAACCAACGGTTCATTCAACCTGAATGAGGACGGTGAGATTGAGAAGCGAGAGGACGCATCTTGGTATGGTGACATGGGGTTGGGCTTCTTGGCTGGCCTTGCAAATATTGCAGGTGGCACATCTCAGGTCCTTGCTGACGTAGAGAAAGCTACATTCGGTAAGGGCTTGCTCAATCAAGCCATCGCTACAGGCATTCAGAATTATGCTGACGATGTTAGGGGTGACATGACTGAATACCTCACATCCCTGTCTGACGACGTTGCCAATATGGATATCAGTAGGGTCGCAGGACGCACGGCTATCATGCTCGGTGAGTCTGGCCCACTAATGCTTGTGGCCGCGGCTGCCGGTGCGGTAACCGGTGGTACTGGCGCCGGAGCTGTTACCTCTCTCGCAGTTGAGTTTGGCGCCACCGCTGGTGTATCTATGCTCGGAACCTATGGCGACGTTAATAACGAGGAGTGGTTTAATGAACTGGGTGGCGTAGAGAAACTTGGCTATGTAGCTGAGACTGGTGTCGCTGAAGGTCTTCCTGCTGTTGTTGGTGCACGCATCTTCAAGCACGCATTCAAGACTGCCGCCCCTAGCTACTCAGCATTTGTTGCTAACCGTTCAGCACAAAACCTTGGTGCATTCCTTGGCGGTGCGACCAAAAGTACGCTCCTCGGTATGCTTGAAGAGGGTACCACTGAGGGCTTGACCGGTGTATGGCAAGCAAGCTCAGACTCTAGGTACAAGAGGGCTGCTATCGAGAATCAACTGCAAGACCCTAACCTTAGTGCTGAGGAGCGTAATGAGCTGCAGGCTGAATACGACTCACTCGAGTTTACTATGGAGGGCGCAAAGGAAGCATTCATCGAGGGTGGCCTTGGTGGTATTCTGCTTGGTGGTGGCCTGTCTACAGTGGGTACCGCTGGCAGGTCAGCCCTTACAGAGGTTGCCTTCATGAAGAACCCAGACCTGAAGGCTATCCTTAAACTAAGCGATGAGGTAGAGAAGAATGCTGGCCGTGTTATTGCTGGCATGGATTCAGAGACTAGGGCGGCACGAGCTAAGGTTGGCCAAACACTACAGCTTATCCAAGAGGCTGAAGGGCGTGGTGACGTAGAGCAAGCTAAGCAACTGCAGAAGCAGATGGCCGAAGACATGAAGGCCTTTAATGCTACACGTGCGGCAAGGGAAGAGTTCTACAACGGGCTCGACGAGGAAAAGCGAATGGACCTCGCTACACTGTACGCAAAGCTGGAGGCTGGTGCTAGGGCTCTCAAGAGCAAGAACACCGAGGATAGCAAGAAAAGCTCCATCCGGGAGGAGGTTGCCGAAACTGTTAAGGCTATCAACGACTTCCGTTCAGAGAACGATATGGATGTTGACGGCAGGTCTGACGTTGACTTCATCAAGGACATCAACCTAAACATTGACGCTGTAGCCCTGTATGGAAACATCGCACCAGAGTCTGGCAACGTAGACCTAGAGGGTAACATCGAAACAGAATTACTTCAGGCTGCTGAGGGTGTCCTCGGTAGGGGTAAGCTAGACCAAGATGCACGTGACTCTATCCAAGCTCTGGCTGATGTAGCTGGCATGAAGGGTGGTCCTGTGCGCCTGCACTACACTCGTGAGTCATACGGTAAGGATGTAGGTGTTGAGAACGCAGCATCTACCAACGGATTCTTCAGGACCAGTGATGGTACCGTGCACATCTTCGCACCTACCATGACTAGGACTACCGCCTACCACGAGACTATCCACCGCATCGCAGGTGAAGACCTCGAAAGCAGTGAGGCTGGCAAGGCCTTGGGTGCTATGCTCGAGAGCATGCCTGAGGGTGTGGCTAGTGTAATCAAGCGACTCGCTGCTGCCAACATGAGGGCTAAGGGTGTTAGCTTCGATGGTCAGCTCCCATCTGTTGAGGAGATTATGGCTGACTCTGATGTCGTAGATGAGGTGCTCACCGAGTTCTTGGCTCAGGTGAGTTCAGGTCAGGTCAGCGTGGAGTACCGTCGTGGCTTCCGTCAGGGTGTCATCAAGATGATTGACGGACTCACTGGTGGTAAGCTCACCCCGGTTAACCGTCGTCGCATCCAGCACATGCGTATCAACCAAGCTGTTGATGCTTTTAACATGGTGCGTGATGCATTCCGTGAGAGCGACACCGAGGGTGTTAAGGCTGGTATCCAACAGCTTGCGAATATCAAGGATGAGGTAGCTCCAGTTGCGGACACTGACACAACAACAGAAACCACTACAGATACTGAAGCTACAGCAGACGCTACTACAGATACAACTACCGAAGCGGCTCCAGAAGTTGACACCGCAGAAGACACCACTACCGAGACTGCACCAGATGTGGCGGCGGCTAGACTTCAGAGAGAGGCTAGGCTTCAGAGGATTGAAGCTCGCCGTAAGCTAGTGAGGGCTGCTGTAAATGGAATAAGGCCGCTTTCCTCGAAGGCTGCACTCCGATGGGACGGCTCTAAGTTCTTGTTGAGTGATACAGTTGAAACAACTGCAGAAAACCAAGCAACCGTTGACGCTCTCAACGAACTGTTTGCCGAGGCCTTTGCCGAGGCTGGTGTTTTGCCTAGCAGCGAAGACCTAAGGTACCACGTTAAAACCAATCAGTCTGCGGCCGAGGCAAAAGCTGAGCATCAGGCATTCACTGACAAGGTGGTCTCTAAAATGATGAACGCCCTCCTTACCGGGGATTACGCTGGATTTGGGGAGGCGATGCAAGAGGGTAATAGGAGGAACGAGGCAGCGATTCGTGACAATGACGCTTGGGTTGCTGGGAACCGAGGCAAGGGAGCTAAGTTCTCTTCCAACAGTAGGGGTGCACAGATTGCTGTGTACGAAAACGGCTCGGTATCAACAGCTCCTTTCGTTGGTATTGGTGACGTAGGCTATAAGGTAAATGGCAAGCTGTTCAGGGCAGAACACGATACTTTGAGGAGTCTCATTAAAGACATCGACGGTCGTAAGACTGAAGGGGTGGATATTGGTGAGGTTGCGGCAGAGGTGTTGTCTGGTGCGTTTGTGAATGCGTTCACTGGCAAGGCTCCGAGTAAGCCTACCACTCCAATAGCAGAGCCTTCATCTAAGAAGGTTGAGCAGAAAGCTGCTGGAAAGGTTGTGGGTTACTGGGCTTGGCCGTCAACTGATGGTGTCTTTAATAAGGATAAGTCTAAGCCTAATGAATTACCAACTCAACGATTCATTGAAATCGCAGACATGGGTGATGGCACTTATGAGTTTAAGCTAAGTCCTAACGCAAACACGCAGGACAAGGTTGATAAGTTCAAAAGTAATCCAGCCTTCACCGTTACTGGCACGACAAGCCAGTCGGAGACACCATCTGTTGTTTCCTCTGGTACGGCTCGATTGGACGCCAATGGTAATATTGAGGTTGTCACACCAATGGTGGTTAGGTATGGCGCTGACACTGAAGGTAAGACTCAGCTAACATCACTCGAGGAAGGTAGCTTCGCTGAGTCAGAGGTTCAGCGACTCTCTAACGCAGACATTGCCTCGGAGGACGGGAGTACATTTAAGTCCGATGGCTCGGCCCACACCGGTCCGGGTATCATGCTGCCACTAGCCTCACTGAATACAACCCAGAGTGAGCTAACCCCTGAGATGATTGATGGCTTTATCGGTGAGTACACTCAATACTCAAACAACCCGGCGATTAGGTTTGGTCTGTACAAGTTCCCCGGACAGGAGACCGTCAGTATAGACATGAATGTTGCCATTGATAGGTCTATGCTTGATGAGGCGCTCGCTTGGGCTAAGGACGCTGGGCAGGAATCGCTGTTCGATATAGAGACGTTTGAGAACATCAAGACCGGTGCCGATGGAATGAACCCTAAGTCTTTCACAGCTAAAGAGATTGCCTCTGTTGTTGAAAGGTTTGCTAGGGTGGAACCCGTGGGTAAGCCTCAGCTAGAGTCGATGGATGTAGACTCTATCGACAACCAGAACGAACAAGAGGCTGGCTCTATGTTTATGGGTGAGGTTGACATGCGACGTGGTAAGCCACAGCTCGCAATGGGTGACCTCGACTACGCTATCCAGCCAAGCTACGACCCTGACACATACCTTGAAGTGTACAACGAGGATGACCTGCCGGAGGAGCTGCGTCTATCTATGCCAGACCCGGTAGAGTTAGAAGCTGTTCTTAACAAGTCTAAGGGTGCCGTCGTGTTCGTCAACTCTGATGGAACCAAGGTTGGTGTTGTCCGTGGACAGAACATCCAAGGCGGTTACCGCTATGTGTTCCTGAATGAAGCGCAAGAAGCGAAGGCTGGGTTTGCGTCTACGTCGAAGACTCACGTAGGTGTAATGCACAGTTTGGTTCAACAGCTCGACAGCTCTCGCAAACCGGAAGACAAGGGTGCGCCTGTGGCTGTATTTGTCACCATCCAAGCCGCAGAGACTATGACCGGTGAGTGGTACTCAGCCAAGTATGTTGCTGACGGTATCGCTGAGGTTCTGGAGAAAGGCATGCTCACCAAAGAGCAGGTGCTAGATTCACTCGTTGACGCATACGTATTGGGTGAAACAAAGAAAGCATCAAAGAGGGCAGCCAAGAAGGCAGCGGTTATGGCTTCAGATTCTGATGTCTACAATGCTGAAGTTGAAAATGCTAAAGAGGAGGCTAAGAGTCAGCTCATTGAGAGTGGCATTACTGAGCCTACG
>Ga0098038_1000027_pt1 | contig 57237 bp, 41 predicted proteins | sample 5B_taG_FD_75051 | JGI IMG/M metagenome (GOLD analysis project Ga0098038, IMG submission 75051) | Marine viral communities from the Subarctic Pacific Ocean - 5B_ETSP_OMZ_AT15132_CsCl metaG | ecosystem: Environmental > Aquatic > Marine > Oceanic | place: Pacific Ocean | collected 2015-01-08 | reverse complement strand
TTTGATACCATTATTAACTCCAAGTTCACCTTCCACCTTAGTGTTAGTACCCTTTAGAGTTGTGTCTCCCACAACGTCAAGAGTTCCACCAACGTCAACATTACCCTGTAGATCTGAATTCTGTACAACAGTAAAGTTACCGTTAACAGAGAAGTCAGTTGCAATGATGTTGTATTTGAATTTACCGTATACAGCAAAACTTAATACATTAGGATCTTCAGCCCATACGATGATTTGCTGATCTCCTGTTGCTTTTACATCAGTTCTTTGATAGAATGTACGTGGGAACAGTTTAGTGTTATAATTTAAATAGTTGGAAGTCTGCAACGATGCTTGACCATCCTCTAAGATTCCTATTCGGAATCTGGTTGGTTGAGCACTCTGGTTAGAGATGAAGATAGAAAGTTCGACATCCTCTCCAGTAGGAACTGTATAGAGACTTGTATTTGTTTTGCCATTAGTTAGCAATAACGAATTTAAAAATCCAGAACCAACTGGATTATCAAGAACCTCTCCATGCACTAAGAACGATGTAAGGTCGGAATCACTATATACCACTAGACTTTGCTCATTGGCGTAGTATAGAGTTTGTGTTTCGTATGTCTCTCCTGCTGCAATTTCTAAATCATAGAGGATGTAGTTTGATGGAGCGAATGCTAACAACGCACCACTAGAAACTCCAATCCTAACCCGTACAGGGTATGGACTTTGGTGTGCGATTGAGATTTTCGCTTCTACCAGCTTACCTGCTGGAGCCACATGAAGGGATGTCCTTGTCTTAATCTGTGGTACAATCGCTGCTAGAGCACCATAAGTAGCCATAACTTTAGGGTTTATATTACAATCATGTTTATTTATAAGTTAGACTGAAATGAAAATTCTTACTGGATTTAATGGGTTTATCGGAAAAAAGTTTGCCGATAAACTTGGAAAGGACTACATCGGAATAGAACAGCAGAATTGTTTTCAGTTAATTGACAACCTACCAATCTGGCATAAGGTAGATGAGATTATCCATATGGGAGCAATCTCTTCAACAACAGAAACTGATATTGGAAAAATTACAGTATATAATACTGAATTTTCTATTAAACTATTCAAAAAAGCAATTGAACTAGGTATACCAGTCAAATATGCTTCCTCAGCATCAGTATATGGAAACCTTCCTGGTTCAATGAATCCACTAAATTACTATGCAATTTCAAAGTTGCAAGTTGATTACTGGGTTTATGACAATATTGAAAAATTTAAATCTATTCAAGGGTTTAGATTCTTCAATGTATATGGAGAAGGTGAAGAGCACAAAGGAAACCAACGTAGTCCTATTAGTAAATTTGTTTCTGAAGCAAAGATGACTAAGAAGATTAAGATCTTTAAAAATTCTGAGAAGATGATTAGAGACTTTATTTACGTTGATGATGTTGTTGACCTTGTTCTAAACCACAAGGGAGGATCGGGAATGTATGATCTTGGTACAGGACATCCATATTCATTTAGAGATGTTGCTGAGATTGTTTGTGACAAATACGATGCAACGATAGAAGAGATTGACTTCCCCGAACATTTACAAGGGAAGTATCAGTATTATACTTGTGCAGATATGGCGTGGGCTGAAGGTTATAACTTCACTAACGTTGAAGATTACATCAATCGCCCCGAAGAACCCGATATGAATCTTCTTCAAAGTGCTCGGTAGAAAATTCAAATAGTTCAACGTCTGTGATGCCTTCCATCATATGCCTAAGACCAGGAGGTATGTAAAACTTATCTCCTGGTTTTAATATAATTGTGTCTGCATCTATAAAGTCATCCCTATGACCATAGGTCATTTTTAGTTCACCACTCTGAACATAGAATGTTTCATCTTTAATCTTGTGGTAATGATATGAACACTTCTTACCTGCATTAAAAAACAAAAGTTTTCCACAATACATTTCAGAATTGCAGATCCACTTTTCATATCCCCAACCTTTTTGTACGATCTTCATGCAAAGAAGTCCTCATCGTTTAAACCTTTATCATCGATAAAGAAATCAGCATGGGGTTTGCCCATGATTAACTCATGATACTTAACACCCCACATTTTTAATTGTGCTTGAGTGAGAGGTCTTAACAAGTCCTCTGCTGCTACTGCTGCTTCTGCATGAGGGAGATCTTTATTCCTACCCATAGCACGAGCAGTCATGTATATTATGTAGTGACCCTCATCATATAGTTTATTAACTGCTGCTATCCTATCTTTCTTAGGAGTAGCACCTTCATATTGACAAGTACCACACCCATCACCAGGTGTACAGATAGTACCATCTATATCAAAGCAGTATCTCATCTATATCATCTCCAGAAAGAACGTATGTACCAGTATTTTGTACTGCTATTGCAGCAGCCTTATTAGCATAAGGTATAGCTTTCTCTATTGTACCATACTCTAGGTAGAAATAAACCAAAGCACACAAGAAAGTATCACCTGCCCCTGCTACATCAAAACAAGGAACATGTTCACCAGGATATACAATTCCTTTATATTCAGCACCAGCACTACCTTTAGTAACAATTTTGTTTCTGTATATACCTTTCAACTTAGAGTCTTCTAACTCATTGATCTTAATGAAGCATCCTTTCTTAGGTAGTTTAGTCTTCTTACTGTCTATGAATACAGGACCATTAAATGCTTCTACCAGTTCAAATATCTTTTCTGTATCCAAGAATCCTTTGTCATAATCAGATATGATCATGGCATCAAATGGTTCTCCTAAAGGTAGTGCATGATGATGTATGTTAGTAGGATAGGTATCACCAGTTGGTAAATCCCATCCATAGTCAGCAACATCATCATCCTCATCCATCCTCATCAGTTGTTGATTAGATCTTTCATCTACAAATCTAGTCTTAACTGGTTTTAATTCATTAGTCATCAAATATACATCGACACCAAATGACAAGAGGTTTTGTCTTACATTACTTGCCATCCCCTCTGCTGTTTCAGTGCGAATATATTCCATTACTGGTACAGGTGCTTCAGGACTTAACCTAGTACACCTACCGTAAACATATTTGTCTATACAAGTCTCACCTATAACGATGACCTTGTATTGTCCTTGTTGTGGAATATTCTCCGATCCTGTCGAAGAATTCAACTCGTTTTGCATACTCACGTCCTACTACTTCTCCGTTTTTCCAGTCAGAACCTACGACTAGTATATCAGGGTTTATGATTTTTATCAATTCTTCAAGCTCTTGTCTTGAATCGAACGTATGGATTACGTCCACTGCTTTCAAAGAACTTAATTGATACTTCCTATCCTCTAATGGATAGATAGGTCTATCTGATCCTTTGTCTTCTCTGACCTTTCTGTCAGTGTCAATACCAACTATAAGCATAGATCCTAAAGACCTAGCATAATTTAGCAATTCGAAATGTCCTCTGTGGAGAACATCAAAGCAACCATTAACCCATATAATCATTTGTACTTCACATATAGATTTCCATGTTGTTGATTTGGATGTTGATTTTGTTTGTAATGTGGTGCATTAATATCAGAACAGAAGAAAGCAGTTACGATATGCTTTGAATCCATTGTAGATTTATTATCTCTATATGGATATAACTGATTACAAGGAAAGATCAAAAGTTTTCCTTGCTCAGACTCACATTTATAATCTAGATCAGGAAACTCAGTTTCCCCACCACCCCTAACAGTATCCAAGAAAATGATCATAGCATATAGTCTTGATAATAAAAGTGGATCCATAGGGGATATGTCAATATGATCTTTAAAGAACCCATTATTTTTTTCATAACATCTAATAGTATGATCGTAAGATACTAATGGTGCTCTCCAAAGAAGTTTATCTTTTGCACCCCACTTATAAAAATGATTAATAGCACGATCAGTTTCAGATGCTAACTGACACCAGAAATCTTGTCCAACAATAGGAGATACTTGCTTACATTTTTTATGTTCGTTATCAATTTTACCTACTCCATCACCTTCTTCTTCATGAAATCTTTCATTAGTCCAAAACCAATTCTTCCATCCATCACAATCTTCTTGAGATAGAAAACCTTTTTCTTCGTATATTAAATCAGTTAATTCCATAGTAATTTTTTAGATATATATTTTCTTTTTGTATTAGGTCAACAGTTGATTCTTTTACATCTGGAAAGAATAATAATTCACTCTTCTCAGGTAAGTAAAGATAACATATTTCACTTTCTCTCATAGTCTTTAATACATCCTCTATAGTTTCTACTATAGTATCACCAGCTAGATTAAAAGATGTGTTGAATAAAATAGGCACATCTGTCAAATGATAGAATGCCTCTATTAATTTATAGTAGTTTGGATTCTGTTCTTCTGTAAGAGTTTGAATACGACATGTTCCATCAACATGAGTGATACATGGTATCTTCTCTATCATTGATTTTAATACATCAACAGCATACATCATATGTGGTGATTCATATAACCTATCCATATTAAACCATTCCTGTGCATGGTCAGCAAGTACTGTACCAGCAAACGGTCTCCAATGCTCTCTCTTCTTTACTTTGTTAACAACATCCTTTCCATCTACAGCACGAGGATCATACAGTATAGAACGATTACCCAAAGCACGAGGACCATTCTCAGATTTGCCTTGAGCAATAGCAACAACATTACCTTCACTGATTAGTTCAGCAACTCTTTCAGGTGTAACCTCGCATACCCTAAATTCATTCTGCTGTAATTGATAATTATACTTCAAAGGTTGTCCAAAATATAAATTCCTTAATGGTTTTATTTTTTTCTTTCTAGCAAGTTTACGACACTCTCTTGCATAAGTTATATACGCTGCACCCATAGCAACTCCAGAGTCAGCTGACATAGGTTCAACATATAGATTAATTTCTTTTGGTAACCTTTTTAATATTCTATAGTTAGCAACACAATTTAAAGCACACCCACCAGTAAAGATAATATTATTAGACCCAGTTAATCTTTGTGTATCCATAATCCTTTGGTACACATATTCTTCAAATTCATTTTGCATTTTCCATGCTAGATCTGCATGTCTTTTAAACTTATCATCTTCATTCTTAGAATATGATATGTAATCATAAGGACGTACCTTTACCATCACATTTTTATGTTCATTGAAATCTGCTAAAACAAACCTATCCTGATCCCCTCCTCTATCAGATATCATTGATTTAATTTTATCATTGGGTTCTCCATATGAAGAGATACCCATAGTTTTACCACACTCTAAACCCTCCCATCCCAAATAACTTGTGATACCAGAATAAACCATCCCAACACCAATACTTCTTTTATCATCTACATATGACGGTGCATTCTCGATTGGTTGATTATCATATCCAATAACCTTTTGAATTAAACATGCTGATGCATTAGGATCTTCACTAAACCTAAAGATAGTCTCATGCTCCTTACCCCATGAATGATCAGCACCAGCACCATCTATTACAAGAATACCTGCTGTATCAAATCCTGAATTGTAATATGAACAAGCAGCATGTAGAGAGTGGTGGTAATCCTTTGCTTCTACATACCGTTGAACCTTAATCCCTATCTTCTTAATATATTTAAAGTAAGGTCCAAAATCATTCTTAGTATTGTACAAATGTGTATAAGCACATAGGTCGATTTCTTTAGTGATTTCAGCTACTTTATCCAGAGCATTAAATACTTCCCTGTCATATTTGACATGTGTTAATCTTTCTTCTTGTAAAGACAATACAATTTCATTGTCCTTCATGAGACAGATAGCAGCATCATGAGATCTATTAACACCAAGTATCCACATAATTAAGCAGGATTAAAATTTATATTTAAAACTAAACGTTCAGTTGTGCTCTCTGGATAGCGAGAGGCATGATATCTTCGACCATCAAATAAAACCAATCTACCTGCTTTAGGTTTCACAGTTTTAGCAACGGTAAAGAGACTGGGGTCATACCCATTAATGAACCTCTTGATATTAGGATCTAGAAATTCATTAAAGAAATGAGTATCACCATCACTATCATTAAGGTAATAGATTGCCGTGTATTTCAATCCATCATCCTGATAATCAACATGTGGAACATGATGAGGTTGTTTGTTCTTGTTCAATGTAAAGAGACCCAATCTTAATTGAACAAGATCCTTGATAGTCATATTGATTTTTTCTTCCATCGAGTACAAGAGAGGAACGAAGATATCATACGTCTCAGATTCCTTACCCTCTCTCCCCCAAAGGATGTGCATAAACCCAGTAAACGAAGCATCCTCTACATCAAGCTTGGAATCATTAAGTTTATTTTGTTCCCAATACCACAGTGGTGATGTTATATCACGATTGAAGTACCATGGAAACTTTGAATCCATTACTGTTTGTTTTAAATGCTCCTGATATCTTAGACTGATTACATCATCAATAACTAAGATATCTTCAAAATGGTCAGTCATCGGACTTGTTAGGAACCTTAACTAGTTTTTGAATTTCTGGGAGATACATGTATTCGATCTCACTATGTTCTAATGTCTCTAACGCATCATAGATTGTTTCAACAAGAGGTTCACCTCCAAGATTGAAACTAGTGTTAAAGAGTATAGGTACATCTGTAATCTTGTGGAAAGCATCAATGAGCTTATAGTAGTGTTCATTTTGTTCCTCTGTCACAGTTTGAATTCTACATGTATTATCTACATGAATTACTGATGGAATTTTTTCTTCTATACCATCATGACATTTTACAGCATACATCATGTGTGGTGATTCTTCACGTCCTTGAAGATCAAACCATTCATGTACATTTTCTTTTTTAATAGAACATGCAAATGGTCTGAACCATTCTCTATGTTTAACACCATTAACAATATCCTTACCATCCTTAATAGTAGGATCAAATAAGATAGAACGATTACCTAAAGCACGAGGACCACCTTCGGATCTTCCTTGAAAGATCGTAACAATTTTGCCTTCACGAATAAGTGCAGCAACTGAATTATAATCAGTATCTTTTACATCTAGACCAGCAATAGCTTCGTTATAAGTAGAAGGATCATACTGAGGACCATAGTAAACAGATGCTTGTTTTCTAGGTTCTTCACTATCAGTAAGTTGATGCCACTTCCATAATGCTCCACCAATAGATGTACCACCATCATGTGAAATAGGTTCACAATATAGGTTAAGTTCAGGGAAGCGTTCCCAATACTTATAGTTTGCTACACAGTTAAGACCATAACCACCACAGACTACAACATTCTTTTCACCAGTTAACTCAACTGCTTTCTCAATTAATTGACACATACGTTCAGATGTTTGTTCCTGAATCTTATATGCCATATCCTTTTGAACTTCTGAGTGCTCTAGAATCTCACCTTTGGTTTGATTGCGTTTATCATTCTTGAGAATGTCGAATCGATCTTGATTGATAGTAGCAGCATTAGGATATGTTGGAACAACCAAATCTCTGTTACCCCATTCCCCATTAAAGAATGATGGTATTTCGTCATTAGGTTTGCCGTATGGTGCAAGACCCATAAGTTTACCTGCCTCAATAGCAGGGAACCCACAATACTGTGTTACTGCTTCATACATTTTGGTATGACCAGGATATTCAGTAATGAATGTATTAGGTTCTGGTTCATGGAAACCAATAGCAGCCTTAGTTCCTACATGCTTCCATACTGGTTCAAACTCTTCTGGATACTCTGCATGGAAAATAGTTTCAAATTCATATAATGTATCTGGAACTTCTTTCATTTGTAAGAAACTTCCAGCACCATCTGCAATAACACATGCAGCAGATTCAAATCCAGAATTATAGAAACCACATGAAGCATGCATTTCATGGTGATTTAAATCAAGATAAGTTGTTTCAAACTGAAACTTTTTACGAGCAATCTTCCTTACAAATCCTTCATACATATGCTCACCAGTCCAATCTAAATTAGGACCAGATCTATGTGTATGACATACAACTAGATGATCAATGTGATCAACATACTCAAATGCTTTAAGGATACCTAACATAGGAGATCCGTCATATTTAAAACGAGTAAGGCGTTCTTCTTCTAAGTAGAAGACAATCTCACCGTCAACCATCAAGGTCGTGCTACCGTTATGACCACGTGCAACCGCTAAAATAATCATTATTTTCTCACTTTGTTTTTAATACGTCAGCAAATCCAGATGGAGTCTTACTTAATGGTTTGATATCAGATTGATCAGCCATTAATGCTGGAATTAGATTTGGATTGTTTGATTTCTGTGGTTCCTTCATTCCTAAAGATGGCATAGGTACTTTACCAGCAGCCTTCTGTTTCTTAAACTCTTCCTCCATAGCAAGAGTCTGATCCACACTTTGCTGCATCTCATCAGGAAGTCTGATAACTTTATCAGAAGATTTATAATGCTTCTTCATTAGTTTATCAACCTCTTGCATGACGACAGATTCAACCTTATCATTCATTGCCATGATACGGTCATTGACTCGGTTGGTGTATTCATCAATAGTGATACGAATAGGATCATATACTCTTAAACCCTCACCCATATCAAGTACAGAGAATTTCTTATCTTCTGGATAACTAATGTTCTCTTTGAATGTAGATCCAACAACTACAACTGCTGGTTTATCAAATGCTTTCGCAATATGCTGTCCTACAGAATCACATCCAACAAATAGATCTGCTGCTCTAATAACACCAGCAAGTTCTCTTAAAGATCTACCTTGTGGATGAGATACAGTTTCTGTAAATCCTTCCTTCTCAAAATCAATACCTAGTTCTGAGAAAAGAACAACAGAATACTTCTTCTGTAATTTTTTAATAATACTGATGACATTATTATATTCGAAACTCCTTCCAGAAGTATCCATAATAATATTACCAGCAACCTGTACTCCTCTACCAAATGGTTGGAAGACTATGGTTTTCTTTTTCTTAGTTCTTTGACGAACCTCTTCTACTATAAAGATTCCAGATGTTTCTTCCTCTCTAGAAAGTTTAATTGTTGGTTTAGGTAACTCTCTTGGTTCCGACAAACCATTGATCTCAATGTCAAATGCTTGAGATAGGTTGCATTTTTGATTAAAGTAATGCCAGATTCTATATGGTTCTGGTGTAACTATATCTGTGTGTTTAATCTTGTCTTCGAAAAGATCTTTATGCCAGTGATCGTAGCATTTCCTGTGTAGAATAGGATGACCTTTAAAGAAATCTGTACCACCTTCGCAGACAATAACGAAGTCTTCGTCTGGATGGTCTTCTGCATATTTTTCGAATGCAGGTATGGAGCAGATTACACGGCCTGCACCACCGTTAATGAAAAACGATTTGGGTCTCATAATATGTTAATATAGAATGATATAGAAGGATTTATTCAACTTCACCATTATTTATACGCATAAAAAAGGACGGTTTTTACACCGCCCTATCAGATCTTCCGATCCATCTCGAACTTTTTTAACCCCTTAGAGTTTGTGGAGAAGCGTTGTGTACTGCTTCCTCAGATGGAGTATCAACAGACTTAGTTAATCCTGTTGCTGCATCGATCAACTCATCGTAGTCATTAACACGATAGTCATATCCATCAATCCAAGGAGTACGAGGATCATCAGGGAATGGGATCATGTGTGGTCCCCAACCATCAGCAGCAGCAAACTTTGTGTATAGTCCTGCTAATTCTGCAACAAATCCTTCAAGAGCAGCTCTTTGCTGATCAGTAAGGTTACCCTGACCACCATTCTCAGTTGCTTCTGCATCTAAGTTTGCTTGAGCATCTTCCATCAGTCCATCACGTGCTGCTTTATGTTGCTCCATTGTGATCCAAGGCTTGAACCATGGAAGTGGAGTTTTCCAGTCACCTGCTGCTTGATCATACTCAATCTCGTCAGCTGCATAGGCGTGATCAGGTGAGATTGGGTCAGGACGTTCATAATGAATTGTGTCATCACCAGAAACTTTGTATTCTTTCTGAGGATAACCAGCTGCTTTACCTGTGTCTTTGCCGAAGTAAATTGATGCAATAATTGCTTCTTCATCGGTAGGAGAATTCATGTCGATGAGAACTGCAATTTGATCTACACCAGCACGAGATTGAGCCGCCTCAGCATCACCTGTTGAAGGTGGTCTGTTCATGGTAATACATGATTGAGATGGTTGAAGTTTACCGCTTGCTTTATCGACAAACACAAACAACCATCGTGGTCCGTCATAAGTCCAAGTAGCAGTAAGACCTAAAGAATCTGTCTGTGCCAAGTAATCGTCTGGCACTTTATAAGTGAATGTTTTTGTGAAAGCCATAACCTTAGTTTACCTATACCTTGTTATTTATAAAATTTAATTAGTTTTCGTCGTACTTGTAGTTGATACGTACCATACCACTAGTACCGTTTTGACCATGACAGCATCCACCGCCACAAGTCCAACCCGAAGGACCACCAACACCAGGAACAAAGTTGTGATCAGAGAATGATCCACCCCATCCTAATTGAGCAGTTGCCCAATGCAATAAGCAATATCCACATCCACTGTTTTCACACTGCGTACCAGTCATCCATCCTCCCTTACCATTAACTAGTCCAGCAGGATAAGCAAGATGTTGCTTGTTATAGCAATGGTTGTTATAGCAGAAAAGATAAGCAGCACCAGGAGTACCAACAGCACCACCATCTGCACCACAATAAGTCACGCAGCAACCACCAGGACAACTACTTAAGCACATAGCATTCCATGTACAGCAGCACTGGAAACAGCATGAGCATCCTCCACCACCACCTTTAGCACAGAAGTTACTTAAGTTAGGACCAGTAATATAAGTTGATCCACCAGCATTTCCACACTGTGATCCAGTTCTACCACAACCAGGAGTACCGATCTGAACATCATAAACACAACCTTGCAAGGTTGAAGCTTCACATTTAATACGTTTCCAAGCATATGCACCTGAACCAGCAGGAATACCTCTAGAACAGCAGCAAGAAGAACCTCCTCCTCCTCCAGCACCCCAGAGTTCAAAGATCACATCACAAACACCATCTGGAATACACCACTGAGGATATCTGTAGTAGTTGTAACTTGTAGTAAACTCTTGACAAGTAGATCCACATGCACCTACCATATAGTGTACACAATAACCGTTAGAAGGTAAATTGGCAAGTTTGGTAGTTGCATCAGGAGCAGATAATCCTGCTAATGAGTCAGAAGTAACGAATCCTAATAGATCTCGTAAATTGGTGTTTGGCATTCTAAGTTCCTCTGTCTTCTTATTTAGTTAAAGTAGTACCAAGCACAGTCTTCGTTTGAAGTTGCAGACTGTAACCAGCATGAACAGTATGTGATTCTAATTAAACCACCACCGCCACGGTATCCATAGCAGCATCCACCACCACATGCTGTAGCAGAAGGAGAACCAACACCAGGAAGTGTGGAGTTACAATTGATGTTATATGCCCAAGGCGTTGTACCTGTACAGTACATATATTCATGAAGACAAGCATTACCCTGATGGTTCTGAGTAATATATGCACCCATGTTGCTAATAAGTCCAGCAGGAACAGGCATCATACCTTTAGCCCAGCAGTTATTACCATCACAAGCATTGTAAAAGAATCCAGGTTTACCCTTGATCATGCAATCTCCACCGTAGGAGCAGGATCCATCAGTATGAAGATTCCTACCTAAAGTAACTTTATCTTGGCATCTATATGTTGAGTTCCAGAAAGCCCAGCAACATGTTTTACCAGGAAGTCCACCATTAGCACAGAGGTTACTGGTGTTACATCCAGTGACCCATGTCTTACATCCAGTAATACCACAGCAACAACGTGAGCAGCAGGTTGGTGATGCTACACATAACTGATAACACCAACCACCTTGTATCTCAGGATACTGAAGTGTCTTTCTTACATATGATCCAGCACCACCAGGAACACCTTGCATACAGCAACAAGCACCACCACCAGATGCACCACCACCCCATAACTCGAAAGTTGCTTGAGTAGTTCCACAAGGTACGCACCAATGTTGGATGCAATACTCCCAGTAGTTAGAATCACAGTTATTATTGTTACAGTAAGGATGGAATAAGAATACCCTTCCGTCGTGGTTCCTTTCTAGTGCGGAATTTTCTGCAATCGTTTGATCAATTGTTGAGGCAAATTCTCTGCCTAATAGTTCTCGTAAATTCATTTGCCTTTCCTTATGTTTTGCAGAATAGAGTGATTCTTACGAGTCCGTGAGCACCCTCAGAAGAACAGCAGCAACCGCCACCAAATGTTTGGGATGATGTACCACCAGAACCAGGAGGACCGTTTCTGAAGCAGTCTCCTGAGAGTCCACCGTTGTTACCAGTCATCCATAGTGTTTGTGTTCTACCACAAGTTGCCATGCTACATTTTCTAGTAGCATTAACCACACCGTAACGAGCACCGTACATAGGAGGGTTAGGGTGATAGTCTTTCTTCATACACCAGTTACCGCAACCAGGGTTACAATCATAATGAATATATGGTGTGAGAGAGTTCCAGTACCACTTACCTTTCTCTTCACAAGAATCCATGCAATCGCTGCTTCCTAGTGTGTAATGTTCTGTTTGCTGTCTGCAACATGCAGGACCATTCTCGAATATTCTAGTTCTACATGAGAAGTAAGAATCAACCCAGTGGCAACAGTTCCATCCATAACAACCACCACATGCACAGAAGTCACTTAATCCTGGTCCATCAACATATGTCTTACAACCATCAAAACCACCTCTGGAAGGATGTCTACATGTACCACCTGCTACACAGATGTCATAACAACAATTATCTAACTGGGAGACACTTTGTACAGCAGCACAAACGGTACAAGAACTATATTGTCCAGAGAAACCATTCCAAGCAATAGAACAGCAACATGTACCAGATCCACCGCCTCCTCCTCCCCAGAGTTCGAACTTAACCTTGCAGACACATGAAGGTGGAACGCACCACCTTATACGCTGCCAGTCGTAGTTGTAAGAACTACTAAATTCCCAGCAGTGGTTGCCTCTGTAGTATAACTGATGCTCCCCACCACCCATATAAGTCTGAATGGGGACTACATTGTTATCAGGTATATCTAATAAATCTCTTAAACTTGACATTTCGGCTACCCGTTATTGTTTAGTTGGACAGTATCGACCATCCGTAAGCAGATCCTGTGTAGATTAGTTCAAGTGATGCATTCTTAATATCAAAATCTAAATCTTCTGCTAAGTTGGCAATTTTGTGACCGTTGCGAGCAACAGTTACTTTGTTAGTATCACAGTTACCAGCTGCATCAACAAGATTAATACGATCACCAATTTTACCATTAGCAGGTAAAGTTATAGTGAAAGCTGATCCTGTAGTGTCAAGTAATAAAATTTGTCCAGCCAAAACAGAATGAGTAGTTGTTACTGCTAACGTTTCTCTTGTATCGGATACTGGTGTTAGGTTGCGTCCCATTTTTCTAATATCTCCGTGTAAATCTATTTATTAATTAGGAAGTTGTTTCTTCAACACCGTAAGCAGAGATACTTACGCCAGTTGTATCCGAGAATGCAACTAATTTTTTTCCAGTTCCCATAGCGAAACCAGTTCTCTCAAGAACTCCATACCCTCCAATCTCAGCATTGTACTCGACGTACTCAGCAGCAGATGGTGTATCAGCAGCTGCAAGAGCTACTCGTACATCAACTGGAGTTGCATTGGTGTTAACAATGTTAAAGTTCATGTATGCTACAGTACTTGCAGGTACTGTGTATATTGTTGTTAATGTATTTGCGGCTAGGGATGTTTGAGTCCCCAATATTCCAGAAGCCATTTTCTATTCTCCGTGTAGCAGATGTTAGTGGTTATATGATATTTATAATAATTGGGGGGATCAAACTGACCCTGCCCAGAAGACGTATCCTTTAGTCGTACGTGTGCTATCAATATATGTCTTGACGGCACGTTGAGTAGGAACTTTTTGGTTTGAGTTAGCAGACATAGTAACATCAGAAGAGAATTCTGTGATACTTTCTCCTAACTGAGCACCAATAGAACCCAGTCTCAAGGATGATAGACCAGATAGGTCAAAAGATGATGCGTTCAATGTAGTTGAACCAGTTGCCTGGTTAACCTTAAAGTAACGACCAACGGTAAAGTTACCATCTTGGTCAGTTGATACAAAGAATACACGTCCTGGGAAGTCTTCAGTGACCTCATTGCCTGGTGCTGGATCCACTAATGGATCTCCAGGCCAGTTAGTATTTAGTTTGTTTCCTGTACCTAAGTCTAGGAAGTCATGACCAGTTAGACGAACTTGACTATAACCATATCTGATTTTATAGTCTTGTCCGTCAAAAGTTCTTGTAGGTTTCTCAGCAGCAAGAACAACTAATGAAGTACCAGTTGTATCTGTCTGTGAGTTTGTTACCTGCATAAACTCATTATCAATCTTGATGTAGTCATTGAGATTGAAACCAGAAGCGTCAGAAATTCTAACATTATCTTGAGAGTTATTAAGATCTCTCAAAGTATCTGTTTGATCGACAACCTTGATTTCAATAGCACGAACTGAAGCACCACTGTTATGAGCAGTAGCATTAGTTCCTTCAACTCCACGAGTAACATCCATAGATGTTGCTGTTGGGAATGAAGTAATGCCCATCATTTCATCACCTACAATACAGAATGCTCCAATTGAGAATCCACTAATTGAGTTAACATAAATTGTGGTTTCAGAAGAACTGTTAACAGCAGAACTCAAGTTACTAGCACCACCATACTGATATCTAGTGATCAATTCCAGACCTAGATGAGTAGCAGCAGCACTTCCTAGCAGTCCTCTAGTAACAGTTAAGTTACCTCTTCCTGTAGGAGGATTATATGATGAGTTCGCAATAACGAATGTGAATGGTTCATCACCAGCACCACCAGGACCAGTAACAAATTCCATCGAACCACCTGGAACAGGGGCAGATGACCTACCAGTTATGGCAAGTACGAATCCATTCTGACCACCAACAGCATCAGCATTGCTAAGTAGAGCACCTTGTACTCCAGAAGTTTGACCATCTATAGTTTCACCTTGTACAAAGGTTCCTTTGAAAGGTCTATAAAGAATCTTACCAACACCAGCCTGTACAGAGATGATCTCTCCAACAGCACCAGATGTTAATCCAACAATTCTTTCTTCATTCAACCAAATTGAATCTTGTGCTCCAGCAACGATTGTTCCTGCATCATATTCAAGTGATAATCCATCGATAGTACCATCAAGAGTTGATTCATTAGTATCAAATCCAGAAGATACAATACCATAAACACCCCAAGAAGAGTTACCTGCAAGAGATCTGATTCTACCACCACGTGTAGAAGCATAAGAAACATGACAGTAGTAAGTAAAGCAAGATACAATCTCAGCACCTGCCTTGTTTGTAACCCAGAAACCTACACCACCATCCTCATGGATTTGTGTCCAAGAGTCAAACACCATTGTTTTGTTTGATCTATTATCAAACGTAACAGCGTTAGTAGAAGCACTTACAAATGTATGTCCATACTGATCAGCAGGAGCAGCAATACCAACATTAATAACAATGTCTGTTGAGTTTGCTGAAGTAATTACAATTTCCTTACCAAAGTAAGGGTCAGTCGTTCTTGGATATGCATGGTTTGTAGCATTACCATCTTTAGCACAAGTAAATGTGATAGATGCTTGTGCTAATTGAATACTAGATCCAGCAGTTAACCCATGACCTGAACCAAGAGTAAGAGTCATATCACCCGTAGAAGGATTATATGAAGCATTTGTTGGTGTAAACTGTGCTGTGTTATCCCACTTAGCGTGAACATCACCATCAATAACAGCACCAACTCCAGTTACACCGAAGCAAGAACAGTTTGATACGTAAGGTGATCTTTTAATTGGTGAGTTAGGATCTAGACGTACATAAACACCACCCATTGTAGCAGTGTTAAGATCTTTAGGATCAGAAGCAGAAGGAACGAATCCACCCATTCCATCCATAACCATGTCCTTAAGCATAGTGGTGCTTCCTAGCATCCACATAGTTAAGTTTTCGTTATTGATTGGTGTTACACTACTGATAACAATATCTGAAGCACCTGATTCATATGTGTCTGAAGTTGTCCAGAGGTTAGCATTAGCGTCTCTAGTTACACTTCCAAGTCCAGAACCTAATCCAGTTGTTACAACTCCAATTAATGTTGTAATGGTTGCTTCCTGAACAATACAAGTTGCGTTTCCACTTACAGTACTAATGTCTGTAATGCTTTCGTTCTTAACCTGACTCAATCCATGAGTACCAACAACACTAATTGTTGTGTTATTGATAACATCTTTCATAAGAGGAGTTAAGTATCCTAAGATCTGATTAACTTCTGCCTCACCACCACTCCAATAGTTAGTAGTGATCCAATTATCAACTGTGTCATAAACACGGTCGTTACCACCATAACCTAAGTTAGCAGTAATATCCTGAACCAAACCAGCCATTTTGCTTTCAAATATAGAAGCATCTCCACCAGGAGGACTAGTAATAGTAACACCACCAGCAGCGGCTTGTGCAAGAGTTTCCTTGACAAGGAACTGTGTGTTAGATGTTAATAGGTTATATGAGTCACCAGTTTTGTTATTCTCAAATCCATCAGTCTGAACATATATGTCAGAACCACCTTCTCTAACGTCAATAACTTCACCAGTCTTACTTCCATCACCAGATGTAATAGTAGAACCAAGAACTCTATATTGAGCATCAGGTACTTGTGCAAGTGTAAGTTTAACAACACTTGAAGGTTCACCAGCTCTTGCCTGAATCCTTGATGTTCTTAAGTTATCACCAACAATACCTACTTGCTCAGGAACCCTCATTGGAAGGATTTCATTATATGTTCCTGCTTTAACATAGATTGTTGCAGGACCAACTACGTTATCTACAGCGTGACGAACTGTTCTCCATGCTGCTGTAATACTACTACCAGCATTAAGGTCAGAACCTTCAGGAGTAACGTAATAAACTCTATGTGTAACGTGACTCTCTTTCCATGATGGATATCCTGTTGAGTCAACAGTTAAAACTTTATTCTCTGCACCAATAGGTAACCTAGCAGGACCAGAACCACCTTGATAAAGAACGTCACCAGATGTAGTCAGAACGTTGGCAGATGCTCCTTCCGCTAGTGAATTCCAGTATGTACCATTAACGTCTGTCTCTGGTGCTTGTGCTGAGTTCTCAGTAACACAAATATGTGAGTTACTATTTCTAGTAACAGCATCACCTGGATAATAAGTTGTACCTACATCCCAAGTACCTTTCCAAGTGAAACCTCCAACAATGAAGTCCCAATCAGAAGGATTGCTTGATGGAGATGAATTAATATTAGTTGTCTTAGCAACGTATGAGTTACCACCTAAGAGTACAACGTCGCCTGGTTTGTATGTTGTAGTAGTATCCCAGTTACCAACAACCTTGAAACCTGTAGTTAGGATATCCCACTGAACACCAATACCATTATTTGGCTGAATAGCAGTGCTAGTTTGAAGAGCGATATATGAATAACCACCGTAAGTTACGATGTCTCCCTTCTGATACTCTGTAGCAGAATCCCATGTATCTTCAAACTTGAGACCATCCAAGTAAGCAGAGAACTTAGCGATATCAAACGTCGCTGTTGTTGTATGGGGTGTAGTCGTTCTATAAAGAATGTTACCATACTTAACTATATCGTTAAGTTTATAGAATGTGGCTGCAGCCCATTCACCAGCATTGTAAATTCCTTCAGTATGAAGTGACCAACTACCAGCGTCAGTTCCGTACCATTGTGCTGCTGAAGAAACCGATGTATGGTTTGCGGAAGCAACGTATGTGTTAGCACCAAATTTAACAATGTCATCGATGACATAGGCGGTCGCAGCCGTCCAGTCACCTCGCCAGTTAAATTTTAGTCTACCAAGTCTAAAATCTGCCATTTGTTTTTCCTTTACTTAGGTCCCTCGGTTGTATAATCGTAAGATTCATTGAAACGGACACAGAAATATCCGTTGTCATCAATGAAGTAGGTTACTTTCCTACTATCAAATCTATATTGTTGATATTCATCTTGTGGATGGTTAGTATATGATTTAGATTCTGTAGTTTCTTCCACATAATCTGTCATTCCTGTCGCAATATCTAGGTATGGAGTACCATCTTTACGATGGAAAGTTACTACATCGTCATCTATACTTCGGATTTTGGTATAGTTAAGCATACCATCGTCGTCTCTTGATAACGCATGAATTGTAAAATCGTTTCCTAGATCGTAGTTATTGCTTGCAAAACCTGTGCCACCGCCACCACCTGAGCTAGTGCCACCGCCTCTAAAACTATCGCTTATGTACATTGTCATGTGACAATAACCCTCCAGTAAACTCCTTCCCAAATTAATTGAACACCTGCGCCTTTAACGTCAAAAACTAGAGGAGATGAAATAACTCCAAATGTATTTTGAAATTGTCGTCCGATAGGGTCCGTCAGAGTAACATTATTTATATCCCAACTAAACTTTACATCAATGAACTCAATTACATCCCCAGACTTGGGAACTAATTGGTTATTATAAAGAGGAAGAGATAACGATACTGGACCATTTGAAGAGTCCACCAAATAACGAAGACTTGTTCCAAGAGTTTGATCCGAATTGATATATTCCCATCTCGCTCTAAAAACGTCAAATCCACCAGTGGTGGTTCCGTCATGAATGACGGCCATGTTTTTGTCAGTATCAATCGTCAGTTCACCCTGCGCTCCTGTAAAAAGTGCATGTTCAGCTGTTGTACCTCTTCGGAATTGAACCTGAGTTGTCATCAGTGATTATTCGATACCAAATATATTTATGAGATATTTATATTAGATAATCCAACCATAAGATCTTGGTGGTGCAACTTGTATGCGTCTTGTTGTACCTTCACCAACATGTAAAATAACTCCACCTTCAGATACAAATCTCTGATAAGGTGCAATAACTTTGGTTGTGATATCAATCTCAATTGGGCAGTGTCCATCGTAACTGAAGACACGGAGGACTTCTGCACTTGATACAGAAGGTATACGACCTGAACCAACGAAGCTCTTGACAATAGTAGGAATATTGTCCTCTTCGAAGACATCGATCCTTCCTGAACCATCGTGTGTAGTTGTAATACTGGAAGCAGATTCTCCAGAGAATGATGCGGAACCTTCTCCAATATATCCCTTCCTTGTAAAGGATTCTGCACCTGATCCTCTGACCTCGACAGTAACATCTGTAAGAATGTTTCTTGCAACTGCCTGTCTTGCAACACCCAAGAAGTCGAAGATTGCAACATTCTCGACTGCAATTGTTCTGGACTCGGATGCATTGTTCCATGTGAAGAAGGATCCAGTTCCAACTGTGACTCTTGTTCTTGGTGTATCTGCTGCACCAAATACATGTACAACTCCATAGAGTTCTGGAGAGAATGCAATTGTCTCGGCAGCACCAGCAAAGTTGTAAAGACGACCAAATCCAACGTATGCTTCTGTATGCTTCTCGTCTGCAATACCAGAAACACCAAGATCGATTTGAGAAGTCCAGTCAAATGTACGACGTTCAATGCTACTAACAAAGTTGAATAGATCTCCGAATCCAACTTCGACGAATGTTGTTGCTTCCTCTGCACGACCCTTGAATGTGAAGAGTCCTGTTGTTTCTGGTACGACTCCAACACTTTCCGAAGCACCAGAGAATCCAAAGAGTGTACCAAATACAATCTCTCTTCTGACAACAACCTGACTTGAAACACCACCAATAGAGAATAGTGCAGTAGTCTCGTCTGGGTTGACAGTGAAACTCTCTGAAGCACCACTGATGTTGAAGATACGTCCTTCTCCAACAAAGTCTCTTGTACGAGTAACGTCTGCTGTAACATCGACGTGGATAGTACCAGAACCAATATTGTTTGGTGTAAATCTCTCGAATGCTTCTCCAGTAATATCGAGGAATACTGGTACTTCGTCTGGACTGAATGCAACAACTTCTGTTTTTGTACCACCAATAGAGAATAGTATCTGCTTCTCTTCTGGATTGAAGGTAACACTTTCTGATGCACCACTGATGTTGAAGATACGTCCTTCTCCAACAAAGTCTCTTGTGCGAGAGAATGTGGATGTAACATCGATTGTTGTAGTACCAGAACCAATCCAGTTTGGAACGTACTTGATACGTGCTGTACCAGACAGTTTGGACTCGACTGTGAATCTCTCGCTGAAGGTTCTGATGAATGCACCAAATCCTTTGAGTGCCATGTCTGCCTGGAATTCTGGCAAGACAAATGTGACACTCTCTGCTGCACCACTGATAGCAAATATACGACCTTCGCCAACCCATACGTGAGATCTGGAAGATGTAGAAGTACCAAAGACATCGACTTCGATACTTGGTTGCTCTGCAAATGTGAGAATTGGTTCTGAAACTTCTCCACTGAAGATAATTTCTCCTTGACCAATCTCTCTGAATGTTGCAGCAACACCTGCTTTCTCTGGACGGAATGATATATCTGCTTGGAAGGCAGGTAACTTGAGAGTGATAGCCTCGTTTGCTGCTCCAATAGAGAACAGTCCACCAACACCAAAGTGAATATCGACGTTGACAACAACCGCATCTCCACTGAGATATATGTTTCCGAGTGGTTGTTCTGCGAATGTAAGTAGTGGATCTGCAATCTCTCCAAAGACTGTGAATACACCAGATCCAATATTGCCACCAAAGGTGAATCTCTGAGATACAGCACCCTTGACAACTGCGTCTGCTGTAAACTCTGGAAGTTTGAGAGTAATAGACTCTGCTGCTCCACCAACAGAGAAGACTTGACCTTCTCCTTGATAAGCACGTGTCCTGAGAAGACCAGCATCTCCAGTAACATCGACTGGAACGAATGGTTGCTCTGCAAATGTAAGTAGTTCTGGACTTGATGTTCCACGTACTTCTGTGAGAACAAGACCAGCAATAGCAAATGTACGACGTTCGTCGAGACGACCTGTGAAGTCGAATAGTGCTCCAAGTTCGAGTGGGTTGAATGTAACCGCTTCGACTGCACCACTGAAGTTGAAGATCCGACCTTCTCCAGTCCAATGCTTCGTGATGAGTGGTACAACAGATGTATTGAATATCTCTGTATGAGATTGACCAATCCAATCGTCTGTCTGTCTTTCGACTGCTGAACCAGTAATGTCGATATTGACTGTAACAAGTTCGGAAGCAGTAAACTTCTGACTTGCAAAACCCTTGAATACAAGATCTGCTTGGAACGCAGGTATATCGAATGTAACCGCTTCGGAACTTGCTCCAATAGTGAAGAGGTTTCCAGATCCATGGAAGTGGAGACTGAAGTTCTCTGCTGCGTTTCCAGAAACGTCGATAATAACGAATCTGTTGGTGTCTGATACAATCGCCTCTTGGCAACGACCAGATACTTCCATGTGTGCAGAACCAACTTCTGCTGTGATAAACTTGAGACTTGTGTAACCACCAGCAAATTTGAACTGTGGTGCATCTGTTGGTGGAACGAATGCTGTACATTCTGCTGCACCACTCCAAGACCACAGTATTGGATCGTTGGTAACCCACTGAGGTGGAACACGAACTTCTGACTCTGAACGAATCTTGATCGCATGATCCCATTCGATACCATCCGATATGAAGATCTTTGTCTGAGCAGGTGCTGTAAGAGAAACAAAACTGACAAGTTTTCCGAATGGGTATTCAGAAACTTTTGTTCTGATAGAACTGATTGTGGATGTAAATCCATAATCCTCTCTTACCGTCGCACCAGGATCTGTAATTGATCCACCGTCATGAATTGTTGTTGCTCCACCTGAGAGCCAAGGATCGATCTCGTATGTCTGACCAACAGGTATGTTTGCAACAACACCATTGAGACCAATTCTGATAATAGAAGTTGGTGATATACCAGAGATACTCTGACTTGGTGTGATCTCGGTAATAGTACCGACACCAGGTAGACTTGCATAATCTCTGTACTGATATAGATTTGTAGATGTCTCATTGTAATCATAAGTTCTACAATCAGATCCACCAATAAGAGTAGATAGATTACCTGTACCTTCATGAGAGAAGGATCTAAGTACAGGTTCTGCTGTTCCCTGAGATGCCCAAAGAGTACCAAAGGCATTCCAGTTAGGTGCGAATCTAACGTTAGCAGCACCCCTGATTGGGAATAGAGCCTGCTTCTCGTCTGGATTGAAGGATACAGATTCAACTGCACCACCAATCTTGTAGATCTGACCCTGACCAACGTAGTCAAATACACGTGAAGCTTCAGCGTATACAATACTGAATGCACGACCTTCACCTGTGTATGGTCTGGTAACACTGTAGGTTGCCTCACCAGTAATATCAATTGGAATAAATGCATTCCACTGTGGGTTGATACGTACCCTCGTTGAGGAACGAATCTTGACTGCTGCGTTGAATGTAATCTCTGCAATAAATCCAACAGTACGTGATGTATGTGTATTGCTGGTATACTGAAGAGCACCAAAAGGATACTGCCATACTGTCTGGGAAATATATCCCCAATCAATATTACCAGAGTAACCCTCAGCAATGATGCCATAATCAAAGGTTGCACCTGGTGTAAAGTTAGATACAAGAGCGACTGTATAGTCTGGATCTACTACCGCAACAACACCAACGTTGATCCTGACAATGGATCCTGTAGATGTACCTGAGAGGATCGTATTTGTAGAAATCTCCTCAACAGTAGCAGTTCCTGGTAATGGACCGAAGTCTTCATAACCAAATGGTACGATAGAAGTATCGTTGTAATCCCAAGTAACTCTTTCAGCGTATGCATCTCCAGTGAATACTGGAATAGTACCAAATGGTTGTTCACCAAATGTTCTCTTGATGTTGGTAACTTCACCTGTGACATCAAGAACACCAAAACCTCTCCAGTTAGGTACGAAGTTAACCTTAACGTTAGATTGTAATGGAGCAAGAGTACCAGTAGCAACGTAGTCTGTAGTGACACTTTCTTCACCACCACCAATTTTGTATAGGTTACCAGAACCCTCATATGTGAAGGTGAATGCCTCGTCTGCCCTAGAGAAGTTGAATAGTACGCCAGATCCAATCTCACTAATACTAGTGCTCTCTGCAAGAGTACCAGTAACAAGATTCCTAACGAATCCAATCCATTTCGGTTTGGTTCTTCCTCTACCTGAACCCTGAACCTTAACTTCACCAGTACCAATCCAGTTAGGTACGAAGTTCTGTTTAGCAGTACCTTTGAGTTGACCAATACCGTATGGGAACAGAGTACCAGTGATACTAAGAAGACCCCAGTCAAGATTGGTTGTCTTACCAACAGACACTGGAGCGTGTTCAATCGAGTTTGTATACGTACCCGAATGAGGTGCAACCTGATATCCACTAGGATCTACAGTTGCAGTTATTGTAGGATTAATTTGTACTACAGAACCAGTACTTACACCTGACAGTACTTGGTTTGTAGAGATAACTTGATAGGACTGTATCGGAATCGTTCCGTAGTCCTCATATTCAAACTCAACAACAGCAGAACTATTATATGCGTATGTTCTACTATTATCTTCGCTATTAATATTAGGTAGAGTACCTGAACCCTCAAATCCAAATGTACGCTTAATATCTGAGACTTCTCCTGAAATCTGGGCTGTACCTGATCCCACCCAGTTAGGTCTGAAGGAAACCTCTGCGTTACTCTTAAATCTGAATAGTCCTTTGGACTCAATTGAAATACTTCTAGTAACTGTACCAGATCCAATCTTGTACAGTTCACCTTCACCAGATTCTTTCTTAGAGAAAGCTTCCGTTGTGAGGGACTGGATCCCAAACAGCCCGTCGAATTCGAGGTCTGGAACCCAGTGTGTAACCGCACTACCTGATACTCGTACTGTACCTTGAACGATCCAAGGAGCCATGAGACGATAGTAGGTATTGCCCATCTCGAAGACAGTACCTGTACCAACCCATGCATGTAAAACTGTCCACTGTGTAGCAGTCTTCGGTCTGATGAAACCGTAAGGTCGGACAACATCAGTGTAAATTATTCTACCCCAATCATCAACCGCAACAGCTTCTACGTCGTTGATAGATCCACCGTCAATAACGGTTGTGGGTGTTGATGCTAATGAACTTAAACCGTAGTCAAGTTTTATAAACGGTTCAATGCATGAAGGATCCCATGTATATGATGCTTTCTCTCCACTAAAAATACGCAGCGCAAAACTTGATCCATATGGACCACCTATACCAGTTGTATAGACATGCGTTGCCATTAATTCAGTATCCCTCCACTAAAACAAAAAGGGGATCCAATAACGAATCCCCTCACACATAATAATGAATTCAATTGAATCAATCAGTCTAGGCTGACGTTCAGAGTCACTTTGATTTGGTCACCAGCGTTTTGAATAGCGTAAGGACCATTTGTGAACCTTTCAGCGAAGAATATTGCATCATAGAGTGTCACAGAACCTGTTCCATCAAGTGCTTTAGTAGTCGTGAAGGTGTTTGCATCAGGAGTCTCAAATACAATGTAAGTACCAGCAGTAGTTGTGGTATTACCTGTTCCCTGATCGATGTAAACTGCATCGCCTGGTTCTAGACCATGACCAGCAGCAGTTACTTTACTGAAGTTAAACTTAACAACGTCATTACCGTTAGAAGTCTGAATGTTCTCAATAAGAACGTTATTAAGATATACAGTTACTGTTCCGTCTGTATCATCTGTCTCGTAATCGATACCAGTGATAACTGTAGCAGCATCGATACCGTTAGGTGTAGTTGTCTGAGAAACTCTCATTCCAAGAGCAAGATCTTCAGCAACGTTTGCTTGGAATACTAAGTCTCCACTAACAGCACCACCGTTTGCCTTACTTATATAAACTGTAGTACCAACGATTCCAGTAACACGTGCTCCCTGAGCAACGTTAGTTCCAGTAACACGTTGTCCAACAACGATTCCAGTTGTAGCTGTAACAACAACTTCGAACTCACCAGCAGTACCAGTAGCAGCAGTGGTTGAAGCAACAGCAGCAAGAGTGATATAGTTGTTTCCGATAGTACCACGAACACCAGACTTAGAAATCTCTGTTCCTGTAGCAGCAGTACCAGCATCAGCTACACCATGAATGGTTGTAGGCATGTTGTTAGCACGTGAAAGGAAATAACCGTATACGTTACCAGCAGGACCATCAAATGTAAATGTTTGCTCTGGATAAGAAGCAGTTGTACGTCCTCTACCAAAACTTAATGGTTGTGCAGTGAAGTTACCAGTGTTCTTAACACTTAAGTTAAGTGTAGTACCATCAATGTCAACAACATATGCACCAGTGCCGACAGATCCACCAGTAACATAGTCACCTTTTTTAATACCTGTGTTAGAAGCAACCGTAACTAGGTATGTTCCAGATGTACCATCACCATTAGTTGTTGTGACAGCAGTTGGTTCAGTCTCAATTCCCCAACGGTTACCGTTCAGCAAGATACCATATTGCTGTGCATAATCCTGATCAGTCCTATTATTGATGATCACAGGATATCCTGTAGTAGGTGCTCCACCATAACCGTTAGTATTGTTCTCGGTGTATGGTTCGAAATATCTTGTCTGTGAGGGTGTGTCACTCTCAGCAGGATATGTATCTGTAGTGAACAACTTAAGAATAAGGTTCCTAGGGATGTTCTGCGAATAGTTTAGCAGATTCCTTAGAGAATCAATCTCGCCGTTGTCGGTGACTAAGAGTGCCATTGTTTTCCTCTGTCCTAATTACGTTGCTATGTATGATTATTTATAACCACCAATTATTTATAATTTTATCCTCAGTGCAACACTAGCCTTACTTATGTTCAGGACGTGGTTTACATTGAATCTGAAGATATCACCAGCGTTAACTGTGGTGTTCCAAGTCGAAAGATTATCATCCTTCGATTTAATTTCTGTACTAGTATTTAGAATACCTAGTCTCGGTGTTTCTGTTCCTGTTATTGAAGTGAAGTTAGGAAAGTCATCGTAAGCACACTTCAATATATCTACTTCAATATTACCTGCAATATCTGCTACCAGAATCCATGATTCAATAGTACCAGTAACATCGATTGCCATATCACCCTTTGGTCCTATTGCCATTGGGAATGATCCAGCATCAATAACAAAATTGAGAGTTCTTGTTAGATCTGCGGTGGTTACTAAAGCAACACCAGAAAATCTAAGTCCTGAAGTAGGTGGAGTACTAAAAACAATTTGATCGTTTGAAACGATATAATCTGTATTTGGTTTGAGAACTACATCATTGATAGAAATCAATAATTGCTGTTCATCTATTGGTGTATATGGTGATCCGTTAACAGAAAGAGTGAACGTATCTTGTGTACCATCAAATCCACCAGATATATCATCAAGTATTAAGTTTGTATACTGTGTAGACTTGGTTGGAATTTGATAATTAACATCCAAGTTATACGCAGGGTTCTCTCTCAGAGCAACACTGTGTTGCTGAGATCCAACTCTAACGGTATACTCTGCCATTATGACGATACTCCAGGATTAACTTCCACCAATCCTTCGATAACTCTTGTCTTGTATCCAGTTGGAGCAGTCAAGAGAATGTCATAGACATATCTTCTACGATCTAAAGCACCTGTTTCTGTACTAGTCATTGATATACCAATCTCACCAGCAGTTCGATTGACAAATACCAAAGGTACAGCAACTGCCGTTGATGATGCGTGACTAGTTTTAAAATTAGCCTCACCAGTATATCCTGTCATGTTCAATGATGTACCATCTTTATTAGTAATAAAGAAAGTTACGTCAAAGTTTGCATGACGGTCAACGACTATATTTACAGGTATCGCTGCCATTAGACTCTAGAAGTTACTTTTATTTAGTAGGTTTCTTAGGTGGAGCAGGTACATCAGGATCAGGAGATTCTAAAAGATCTAGTGTTTCCAATCCACCAATAACTTTAATTCTATACTCTTTTAATTCTGTAAGACTCTTTTCAGTTGTAGTGATCTTAGTCTCTGTCTCACCCAATTGTCTTGTGAGTTCGGTACGTATTTTACTTGCTTCCATAACAAAAATGTATATATTCTATTTATTTCCATAATATATTACCTGCTATAGAGAGTCTTTCACTATCAGATGTGTGATAAGGATACACTACATGTTTTAGTGCTGATGGAAATAATACCATGAGACCTTCATCTTGATCACTTAATTTTATTAGATAATCTTGTACTCTACCTAGAACATCTGTGTAAACAAATGAAAAATCTCCTGCACATGGACAATTAGATTTTGATTCTTTTTGTTCTTCTTTCCAATGGTATGGTATCTTCATCCAAATAACAAAAGATATTGTCCCACTATGACTATGTACTGGACTAAACTCATGTTTATTTTGATAGTTGACCCAGAAACCATTTAAACATATATCATGCTTACTAGCATTCATGGTATTTAAACCAACCTCAGTATAATAACTATCAAATATTGGTCTGATGACTCTATCTAAAAACCAATCATCTCTATCAATTAAATCTTTAGCATCTGTTATATTACCAGCAAGTCTTTCTGAAGCATTTTCTTCTGCTTCATTAATATATTCCCACAATCTATCAACAACGTCCTGTGGTAATTTGGTATCTAGTAAAGGAACATTTGGTGGGTAGAATTTATTCCATTCTATATTCATAATCTAATATTAAATGATAAACTTATTCTGTCATTATCTGTAGTATTTGTTTTAACTCCATGAGGAAGCCAACCAGGAAATAACATTAGTTTTCCTGGATCTGGTATATGATCCCATGCTGATGAATGCTGATAGAATACTTTTGATTGTTTCATCTGTGGAAATGGTGGTTCGAAAAATATATCACCATCTTTACTATTAGTCTTATAATAGTAAACACCAGACAAGTCAGCAGAACCATGACTATGGATATGAGCATAGTTCCCTTTTTTAAATAAAGAAAACCATGACTCCATCTGATAGTTCTCACCACCAAGAGACCAGTCATCTACTGGACCATACGAGAGTATTTTAAGATATTCTATTAGATATTTGTCTATCTGTTCTTGTAATGCAGTTAAATTATATTTCCCTATTACATTACAATCACTATCAGGTTTGAAATCTGTTGACAAATAATGTGTAGGTGACCAACCTTCTTTTGTATTAAAGTCTACATCATCTATGATATCATCAATCTGTTTATTAATTTCTTTATGCTCAAGGATTGTAAAGAAGATTGGTGTAGCATAGAGATCTTCAAAATTAACGGATTCTACATCCATAATAAATTACTGTATCAATTTTGACGGAACGGTAGTTCCCTAGTTATATATTCTAGTACCAGATTGTTAGTTTCTAAGTCCTCTCTCCATAATTCTTTCCGTTTAATTTTGCTCGGTATATAACTATAGGACTGAAAATCAATAGCATATATCAGGTCTTCTTTTTCTAATACAATGAAATTGTCATAATTAAAATCACAAAAAGTCCACTCTCTATCCTTTTCAACTAACTCATTATAGATGGTATCTCTATATTTGTTTACTGTCATTCCACATTTTCTTCCCTTGATATATTCAACCGTTTGAATGATAGTGCGATCTGATACCTTGTAATCAAATTCAGGTATTCTTATTTTTCCAAAATTATCTTCCTTTATCCTATCCAATTTTTCGACTATCATTGATACATGTTCAGATGTATTACAATGAATAGTCTTTGTAAATTGGTATGATATATCTAGATCTAAAAAGGGGTATATTCTACTTTTATGTTTCATCAAGTTTTCATAATAAAGCAAAGTGCATAGTATGGAGGCATGGTGCTTACTGCACTTCCACTTCCAGCACTTCCAGTATTTCCAGATCCACCAGAACCTGTGTTACCACTACCATTAGAACTTGTTCCTGGATTTTCGCTACTTGTGCTTCCGCTACTAGCACCAGTAGTTCCATTAACAGTTGCATTTAAAGTATGGTCGTGGTTGTCACTGACTCCTCCAGTCTCGACGTAGTGAGTATGTGCTCCAGCTGAATCTGTTGTAAACGTACCGAAACTACTACCAGCAGCACCACCACTACCAATCGGAATACCACGAGTATATGATGTTTGTGAATTCAATCTACTATAGGTGTGAGTGTGTGCTCCACCTGACCCTGTATTTGCAGTATGATAGTGGTTATCACTTTGGATTGATGTATAACCATTTACCAATGAACTAAAGGTGTGAGTGTGACTACCAATAGTATGACTGTGACTCGAAACAGTGTGACTGTGACTACCAATAGTATGACTGTGACTAGCACCAGTGTGACTATGCGACGGCATGTTTGAAGTCGAAAGCGTTACACTTGTAGCACCACCTGAAGCACCTGGATTGTAACTACTACCAGCACCAATAACGAACCTATCTCTTAGATCAGGAGTTCCATATGATCCATTACATAGATACCATCCAGAAGGAATGTTAGCAACACTACCAGACCACATTATAATACCTCCAGCAGGGATTCCTCCACCTGGTGTTTGATTAGTCCACTTACTAGAACTATTGTCCCAAGCAAGAACTTGATCGTCTGCTGGAGAACCACTAATAACAACGTCTGTTAAATCAGCAATGATACTAGCACCACCACTGCCAGATTGATCATCAACAACTAAATCAATGGTTCCATCAGCATCTTGATATGTTGCAGCAATTCTTGTTTCAGTATTACCACTAAACATTCCACCAACAATGTCCTGAACTTGCTCAGTTGTTAGTGGTTGAGTATTAGCTGTCATATCATCGACAACTAAATCAATGGTTCCGTCTCCATCTTGATATGTTGCTGCAATTCTTGTCTCAGTATTACCAGAGAACATTGCTCCAACAATGTCTTGTACCTGTTCTGTTGTAAGTGTGGAACCACCAGAAGAATCTGCTTGGTTAGTCCACTTACTTGTACCGTTATCCCACTTAAGTACTTGACCAGATTGAGGTGATCCACTTATAACAACGTCTGCTAAATTTCCAATAACAGATGATGTTGTTAGATGAGCACTTAGATCTGGTGGAGTGTATGAGAATACACCGTTAACACTGTTATAAGAAATAGAACCATCACCAGATGCAGTCTGAGGTGATCCTACTGATAGACCTCCTAATGTTATGAAACTACTAATGTTAGGAGGAGTATATGAGAATACACCAGAAACATTGTTATAAGACAGTCCTGCGGTTCCTGCTGAATTTTGAGTGACAGATAAAGCAGTTAATTGTATACCAGGAGTAACCTGATTCTCCCATGTAGCAGCAGCATTAGGACCACCACTGGTTAGTACCTGACCAGTAGATCCTACATCACCAGCAACACCAAGTTGACCTGATTTACCTGCACGGAATATTTCGTTCGCTGTACCACCACCACTATAGATTCTTACATCTCTTGGGTTAGCATTATTTGATGAAGCATAGATTCCAAGTACACCAGTTCCAGCACCATCAGTATCATTAAAGATTTTTGCTACATTGTTTCCAGACTGAGTACCAGCAATTAATATTTGACGATTTGCATCAATCTGAACTGCTTCTGTACCTTCTATATCAAAAGTAATTTTTCCTGTACCACCACCAGTATCAATTGTTTCTACTTTGGTATTGTTTTCTGCTATGTTATCAGCATTACCACTACCAGTTTCATCAGGACCATTTTCCCAAGATGTACCGTTGTATTTTAATACATGTCCATTTTGAGGACTAGAAATAGTTACATCAGAAAGTTCATTTACAGAAAGACCAGTTATGTAACTACTGAGATCTGGAGGAGTGTATGTGAATGCACCACTTGTATTGTTGTATGCAAGTCCACCACCACCTGAAGCACTAGCGTTAGAACCAACAGAGAATGCTGTTAGGTCTGTACTTACAGCAGAAAGATCTGGTGGAGTATATGAGAATACACCAGTACCATTATTATATGATAATGCTGCTGTACCTGCTGAGTTGGTTGTTACAGAAAGATCTGTTAATGATATACCAGCACCACCTGTTGCAGTTTGGTCAGCAGCAGCAATCCATTTAGATGAACCAGCATCCCACTTCAATACATGTCCATCAGTAGGAGTTCCAGCATTAACATCAGCAAGATCATTAATATTTGAACTAGCAAGACTTATTGAAGTTAGATATGTATTACTATCAACAGAACCATCTGCCTTTAAGAATTGAGATGATGTTCCACTTGTCTTGACAAATTTGTTACCAGTTATATCACCAGTAGATCCACTAATAGATGCTCTCCATACGTTAGTAGCGAGGTTACCAATATAAAGTCCAACACCATCATTAGTATTAATTCCAACACCAGAAGTAGCATTTAAACTAATAGCATAGTTTCCATTATTCTGTACATCAAATCTACCAGGAAAACTAGCAGTTCCAGTTAGGGTGATGTTTTTATCTGTAGTAGCACCTCTTCCAGCTACATCATCAAGTGTATCTGTTTCGGTATATCCAGTTAGATAACCACTTAGATCTGGTGGAGTGTATGAAAATTCACCTGTAGTATCGTTGTAAGCAATTGCTCCATCGCCAGAAGCAGATCCTTCAGTACCTATAGAAAGATCTGTTAATGCAATTCCACTAGTACCAGTAATGGTAAGTGCTCCAGTACCGCCACCTTGTCCAAAGGTGATTCCAGTACCAGCTACAAGATTTAATGTCTGTGCATTACCAGCACCATTATTTGTATAGACTATTTGAGATGTAGTTGCATTAGCATGGTTGAATACAAGAGTATTATCTGCTGCTGGAGTAAATGTAAACTGACCAGTTAAATTATTGTATGATAATCCACCATTACCAGAAGGTGTTCCTTCAGTACCTACAGTAAGGTCTCCTAGTGCAATACCACCACCAGATCCACCACTATCAAGAGCATTAACCCACTCTGTACCATCCCATTTTAAAATTTGATTAGTCTGTATAGAAGTGATATTAACATTGCTAATATCCTCAATGTCTATTCCAGTTAGATATGTACTAGTATCAACAGTACCATCTGCTTTTAAGAATTGAGATGCTGTTCCACCTGTCTTGACAAAACTAGTACCAGTAACAGATCCAACAACATTTAATCCAGTGGTACTAAGAGTAGCTTTTAGAGTTGCACCAGAATAATAATCAAGTTGATCTGCAACTATATCTAAGTCACTATTATTTCCGTTGTATATAACTTTTGAACCAGCAGCATTATATCCAAGTGTTGCAAATTGTGATGTTCCGATTGAAAACTGTCCAGTATCAGAACATATTAAACTACCTGCTGTTATATCATCAGTAGTTGTATTACCAGCAGCAGTTACTGCTGCTAATGTAGGTGTAGATCCACCAGTTTGATCTACCCATGTGGTAACACCATTTCCATCAGTCTGCAAGACCTGTCCATTCGTCCCTTCGTCTGGGGGAAGAACAAACTCATGATTGCCACTAAACGCTGAATGTGCTGGTGCTTTTATACTTACTTTGTGTGCGTTATTAACCTCACAATATAAATCAATTGCTGCTACATTTCCAGTACCAGTTCTTATAGCAACACTACCATCAGAAATAGTTACACCACCAGTAGATCCATTACCACCAACAGTAATACTGTTAAATGAATTAATATCTAAAGGAGTAAACGATAGTACACCTGTACTATTATCATACGTTAATGAACCATTACCACTCGCAGATAATGAAGTGACAGAAATATCTGATAGTGTTATAAAAGTACTGACATCCTGTGGTGTAAATCCAAATACACCAGTGGTGTTATTATAACTTAAACTTGAACCACCAGCACTAGGAGTATTATTAGTTACCTGTAAACCTTGTAAAGTAACCCAAGTCGCAGAGTTATCTGTTACTACACTATAGTTACCAGAACCATCTGTTACCATCAGACCAGCACTAGTGAAGTCTGCGTCCTGAATAGCATCACCAATTGAGGTGATAAAATTACTTAAATCTGGTGGTGTATATGCTATCGCACCAGTAGTGTTATCGTATGTTAAATTACCTGCACCACCAGCAGAATTGACAGTGACACTTAAATCAATCAAAGTAATATAAGACGCATTCAGAATAATCTGACTACTATTAAAAGTATGAAGGTCTAAACCTATTTCATTAATCTTCTGCCTTTGTACCTCGAAGGTATCAGACTTATTTACTATGACTTGTGCCATTGTGTTCTATCAATTGTTTTATTAGGGTCTTGAGTTCACTAAGTTCACTTTTAACATTATCCAATTCATATTCCATACTCCGTTGCTTGTTTCTGGATGCCTTATATTTGGCAAATGACGACCTATCGGTATTTATTATTGCACCTGTATTTACATCACGATATAAATGGTCTTGGTCTTTAACCTTTAGGTTGTTCATTAGTATGATGCCACTGCCCTCATATCCTGAATCTTAGGAACAAATGCAGGGTTTGTAGACTTCATGACAATCTTAACTGCATAGGATGAGAATTCTGGTAGATTCTCTATGCTGTAAGATAGTTCCTGATATGAAGACTGTTTCTCTGTAATACCACTGATAGCATTTTCAGAAGAAGCAATAGTATCTACATCAGGTTCACCTGATGTGTTGAAATAAATCCATTCAATATCCTCAAAGTTTTCCTGTGAAGAAGACTTCTTAAGTTTATAAAGGATCTGTAAATTCTTAGTATCAGTTACATTAGCAGTAAGTTTTACATCAATAGATGTAGCAGGATTTTCAATAGAAATTTCTTTAGTTACATACTTAGCAATTCCAGAACTATTCTTAGATTGTGTCTCAGAAATAAAATCAATACCATCTGAATATGATACTGCTGCAATTTCAATGAAACTTGCTTCATCTACTGGTTGATTTGGATATGAAATCAAATCCCCAACTCTAAAGATATCATTCAACTGATCATCTACATTAGCATTTCTATCAAAACTACTATTATCAATAAGTCTTCCATTGTAATCATCATTGATTGGTTGTTTATCATTAACAGTAGTTAATTCACCAGATTTACTATTCCATAAAAGTATCCTACCAGATATCTTATTGTCATATGTTTGGGCAACAACAGAAGGATTTCTTGCAGTCACAAATGTTGGTGGTGTTGTAGTATTTGGAATATCAAATGCAAATTTAATAAGACCAGTTGTTCCAACAGTAATAGTTCCAGTAAATGACTGACCACTAAATGTTAGTGTTTCACCAGCAACAAAAGTATTAACCGTAGTTACTTTTACATATACTGTGCTTCCATCAACTTTAACAATAGTACCTTCTGCTTTTGAAGTAACACCAACAAGAGTTTGATTATTATTAATTACTTCAGCACCTTGAAGACCAGATGCAGTGAATGAATATACAGGTAAGAAGGATACAATCTGATTCCTTCTACCATAACGTTCCTCTGAACCTGAAGAAGATTCAACACGGTTACTAATAGTTTTAACAGATGCTCTAGCAAGATCAATAACTGGACTCAAATGAGACACAGTAGATGATAAGTCTAATTTGTATAGTAATGAATTATTGATACCATTAGCAGTTTCATTAATCTTAGAAGCAACAATCTTTTGATTGATGAAATAGAAATCTTCATTTAAGAATGTTTTTTCATAATCAGTCTGAGAATATGATGTAAAGGTTCCAACATTATCATCTATTGGTGAAACATTGGTTGTTTTAACAAAACTATTAATCTTAGTCTGACTAAAGGTTAGATTGGATATAGAAGCATATAATTTTTCAAACTTTCTATTATATGTTGCTAGTACACTTGTACCACCACCGAAGGAATTACCAGACGCTCTAGTAGTTCCAGTGATGTTGTAGTAATCAACACCAGTATTAGAAACCTTATAAAGATTGCTATTTAAAGAGGAAGCAGTTACACCACCAACATCAACTGCATTCTTGAAGTAAACCCATGACTTATTAAGGTCGAAACCATTATCTCTATGATTGACCTTAACAATATAGTTATTATTCTTAAACAACGTTGATGTAGCAGTAGTATTTGCTTCTGCATTAGTTTCAATAGGATCGTGATCTAATGGTTCAAACCCTAGATTATCATTGGATAGTACAAGACTTGCAGTTCTACTAATATCAAAGTCTGCACGATTCAAGACAAACTTAATATCTTCAAATAGATCCTCTGTCCAAGAGTTTATATTTTGAGACTTAAACAGAGATCCTAAAGCAGGTTGCGTTGTTACAATTTGACTAGTAGCAATTTCAGTATCACCAAGTTTAGATGCCCACATTTCATAGTCAATAGAATCTGTCTCTATAGCAAGAGCATACTCGGTATCATTTTCAAGGTATACAGGGAAATCGAAGTTAAACTTGGTAGGAGTGATTGATTGTGTCTCTCCTTCAACATCAATAGCAATACCCATTCTTACTGCTGGAGTATCAATAGTAATTTCAGATTCTATTACAGCACCAGCATTACCAGATCCTGTTCCTCTAAGAACAATTGATGGTGGTTCTGTATATCCTGAACCAGAAAGAGATATCTCTGCATCATATACAAGACCTTGAGAAACCCTAACTGTAGCAGTAGCATTACCACCACCAGGAAGTTGAGGACTTTCTATTGTAATGATTGCAGATTCGTAACCACTACCTATACTAGAAACATTCAAACTAGTTACACGACCAGAATCCTTAGCAATGGTAAGTGTGAATTGTGTATTGTTAGCATTATTAGCTTGTGTGATAGATGCAACAGTTAATAGTTCATCTTGAACAAAACTCTTACCGTTGTTATTGTCTAATACAATTGTATATACTTGGTCATTTGTTAATGTATAATTACCTGTTGTACTAGCAACAATCTCAATATTATTTTTATCAATAACTTTACTGATAGGACCAGAAGCATTGGATTTAGATCCAGTTATACTTTCACCTTTTGTAATATTAAGTGTATCACTTGAGACTACTTTTAAGAATGTTTCTGGTGTTAATACTTTCTGAGTACCAGGAATAATATTCTTGCCTGGTTTTCCACTAACAACATCAGTTAGATAAACTCTCAATGGAATATTTTCACTCTTCTTATTAAAGAATAGATCTAAACTTGTAGTAAATACACCACCATCAAATCCATCAACTTTAAATGTCTGAGCAAATGGGTTAGGTCTTACTGGGTTTTCAGTATTACTATCAATAATCTGTGTACCTTCATTCGCTTTAAAGAATGCAGGTCTTGTAGATATAATCGAAGAAGGATTCTCTGGAACTATACCTGTAGCATAGAACTTAACTTCAGCAAATGTTTCTACATCCTTTGTATCAACATCAGTCGAACTAGATGTAAATCTGATTGTCTTAACACCTGTACTAAATCTCAATTCATCAGCATCTGTATCATATGATACAGTGTCAACATTTCCAGTCCATACAGCATTTTCTCTAGGTGGAACACCAGCAGGAACAAGGATAACACCACTTGCATTACCATTATTATCTGTAGTGATAGAACCATTAAATGCTGACAGTGAGTTAGCAGCAATACCAGTATACTTAAGGTCAGGATTTACCCATCTAGCAATATCTCTGCCTTCCATAAAGACATAGACCTTTGTATTTGGTTTTAATCTATTAATTTTAAACTTAACAGGGATACTTCTAGCAAAGTATGATAGTGATGTAACAACAACGTTGGATCCTACACCCTTAGTTACTAGTCCCTTACCAACTTCATTGTTCTGTGGACTAATATTAGAAGATGTTCCTACAGCAGCAGTAGCAACATTAGAATCTGCAATATTAGAATTAACTTCTGCAAATGATCCAATGTTATAGAATGCTTGGTTAGCACCTAACCAATTAACTTTATATGAATTATAAAGACTTGAGAATGCTTCCTTTAAATTTTCCTTAGCAAGGAATATAGAGTATAGATTAGTATTATTATCTGTTACTAAAGGTTCTACACTATTGTCATACCAAGAATCTACACTAGGACCAATAAATGAATCACCAACATATTGAAGAACAACAAATGGGTTGGGATTAACTGTCTTAGTAGCAAAGTTATTTCCTAGTAATTCTAATTCTGTGTATGGAAGAGTAACTATATCACCAGTCTTCTGATAACCAGAAACAGATCTTTGATCATCTCTATTATTAACTTCAATTAATTCGATAGAATCTTCTTTTGCTTGAGAACGTAATACAGACTGTTGTGTATCAATAGAACATTTATAGTCTATTGATTTTAGGGATCCAATCCTATGAGTCTCAAAATTGTCTACAATGAAACCACTCTTAAAGCGATTGACACCAGCAGCATCTGTAATCTGCATATTAAGAGCTTGTTGCTCAAGAATACTTAACGTAGTGTAATATTCTAGTCTCTCAATACGTTTCTCCAACTTACCAATGTCACGCATTGTGTAACGACGGTTATCGACTGGAGTAATCCTTACATCCTTACCTGATTGTGTGAAAGCAGGTATGTACATATAGTACAATGCAATAGCATCACTAATAACATCTGGTTTAGATGGGTTGAGTGAAGAATTACCTTCCTTAACAATAAACTGACCTTTCTTATTCAAGAACAATCCATCAATCCTATCAAGGTATTGTGTCTGTGTGAATGAGAATGTATATTCGAGATTTGAATCAGGAGCAGGAGTACTAGAAACAATACCACCAGTTCCAGTGAATGATCTACTATTAGGTGAAGATAGTAATGATGTATTCTGAAATCCACCAATAATAGCATCGTTATCAACTTTAGGTCTAAAATCTAAAACATCTTTAAGAGATACCTTACCTAATACAGGTGAATTGAATGAAGGAATTTCTTCTGGTCCTACACCAGCTTCATGTAAGTATGAATCAACAGTAATGAAATCACCAGAAGTATGATCAAAGTAATCAAAAGCAACTACTAACTGTCCTACAGGTGCTTCAAAACCAGGTTTAATGACAAGTCTAGAGATATCATATATTGTGTCTCTTTGACCATCGTCAAATGTAAACCTATTAGTAACATCAGTACCAGTAACCAAGTTACCTGACTTATCAACTACAGGAGGTGTTGAACTAGATCCTTCATAAACATATCTCAAGTTAAATGCATCTGCATAACTGAATACATCTAAAGACTCTGTATCATAATCTCTACCTCTAAAAGGTACAATTTTGTCACCAGCAGACTCAACAATAATTCTCTTGTTTAAGTTTGCTGTCTTGAGTCTTGGTTTTGCTTTAGTAACTTCTAAAGTAGCAGTTAGTTTTAATGTAGGATATGTTGTATATGATGTAGATCCAAAATAATTTGAAGGTAGATTCAACTTAACACTACCAGAAGTTAAACCACTAGCAGCATCAGTAGATGCCTTTATCTCAACCTGATCTGAAGTGATATAAACTACATCACCAGCAGCAACATCAGGAGCATCTCCTGCATCAAGTACTGTGATTAGGAAGTTGCTTTCACTAAATGATACAAATCTTTGAGTTCCAAATGGGAGTTGAGCAGCAAAAGTAATAGAACCAGCACCACCAGAACCAGTAGATATAAAATCTCTCCTGAGATAGTAGGTAATCTTGGAATCATCAGAAGTAGCAACAATAGAACTTATTTGATTGGAACCAGTTTTATAAAGAAGAGTTCCTTGATTAAAGTTATCAATAGATGGTCTTACTCTAACAACACTAGCATTAGTAACAGTATTAGGTAGTGACCTATCTAAGTAAATTCTTGATTTGTATACACCAGCAGGTTCTGTTGATTGTTGTACAACACCTCTTACAAGATTTCCAGTATCATCTGTAAACTGAACCAAATCTCCATGAATAACAAATGTTGTTGCATCTCCACCAAATCCTGTACACTCAATATACTTTCTTCCTTTGTTTCCACTGAAAGTAAAATCAGTTACTGAAACAACCTCAGAATACTTCTCTTTGTTAATCTCAATATCTGCTGTGAATATATTAGAATTACCAGATCCAAATTGAGAGTAGAATGACTTAACATTCTGTGGTGTGTATGTTGTAACAGCATTTCTTACTAGAACTGGAACAACAACTGCTTGTGATGAAGCACCAGCATCAACAATCTCGACTAGAGGTGGTTGTGAGTATTCAACTCCAGCAGCATCTCTGTCTATAATGCCTACACTATAAACTAACTGATCTCCACTGACATTAACAAGTATCTTAGAGTTATCATATTCAACTCCATCAATTCTAATTGTTGCTGTAGAAGAATGATTTGCTCCTCTATTAGTAACAACAAAATGAGATATAGTATTGTCTTTTGCAATCCTTAAAGTATTACCTGCTTCATCAGCAATAACTTCACCACTCTTGAATACACCAAACAATCCTTTGATCATCAAGGTTTTATTTGAAGTATATGATCCTGTAGATGTTCCTTCTACTACACCATATGCACCACTGCTAAGACCTCTAATATACTGTCCTGGAGTAAAACTACCAGAAACTAAAATCTTATCATCTAATTGTATCTTAGTAAAGAAGTTAGGATCAAAATAAGAAAATCCAAATGTACTATTATATGTTGCATCACCATTAGATAATCTACCTTTAGATATAATAATATCAGTATCAGAATTAAATCCAATTCCTCTATCTAATAGAGTATAGTTACTTGGTTTTGCTAATCCAATAACAGGAGTAATTGTTTCATTGTAATCAATAATTTTTCCGAAAGGAACGGATCCAGGTGTTTCAGCATCGTTCTCATTCATATAGATGAATCTAAACTTATTAGGATCAGTATCATCATACTCAATAAGAAAATCATCTAGAAGATCTTTCTGTGCAGTTACAGTAATCTCTAGGAATGTAACTGTGTCATCTGGATTAGATTCAATTCTAGGAACTCTAGAATAAGATAGAACTTCAAAACTATTTGCTATGATAGTAGTTCCACGTGATTGAATATACCAAAGAGTTGGAATCCCATCAGCACTAGTTCTAAAATTAGAACCAGTAAGACCTGCTACACGTGTTGCATAGTTGTTATCAACTTCAATGTAGATAGTCTTAATACCCTGATTAATATCAAAGAAAGAACCTCTCCTATTGATAGTCTGTTTAGGATCAGTTGCTGCCTCAGTATTATTCATACCAATAGATCCGTCATTAAATGCAGCAGACAGATACACATTAGGATATGATGTAAGTTCAGATCCTTCTGAGTTTACTGGTAGTGAACTATAATTGTTAGTAATTCTATAAGTAGGAAGACCTTTTGTTTTAAGACGTATATCTTCCCTGTTTAAAGTCTCTCTTGCTTTATCTACATCAATGTACTTAGTTTCTTTGTTAACAACCTCGTAACCTTTAACATATGCTTTACCTGGACCAACACTAGCAACTAACTTCTTACCAGCATCAGATTCAGATAGACCATTTACTAGACCTTCTGTATCCTTTCCATAGATACCAAGATTGCCATTCTTCTGATAGAACTCCCTTACATCAAGAGAGAAGTTGTCAACAACATAATCACCAGACTCATCATAAGTCCTACGTGCAAGAGTATTCTCAAGAAGGTTGTAGTCCGTTTGTACTACTTGAGTTTGTACTACTCCATTCTTGATCTGAAGTAGTTTAATGAAATTCTTATCTGTCTTCTCGTCTAATGAATATACAACGAGACTCAATATGAGACTTAACCTATGTGCTCCTGGTGCTGAGTAGTTCGAAGATCCAATAGAGTTGTCATATAGACTTGCATCCTCTTCAGGAGTTACAACGTTCTCAACAATTTTAAATCCAACCTTAGCAGATGGTTGGTCATAGTACTTATCAACTACAAGTAATTGATTTGCATTTCTTACGAAATATCCATTAACAAAGTAAATACCTTCTTCTACCTTGACAGCAGAAGCAAATCCCATTGCAGGACTCTCTAACGCCGTTGATACACCTGTGTCAGGATTAGTAACAGAAATACTAGTAGGAAGTACACTTCCATCGGTTCCAACCACCATCAGTGGTGTATTAACACCGTCTACGACCTCTAGGGTCTCACCTTGACGGAATGTGTTCTCGTTTCCAGCATCACCACTATTTGTATAGTTGACATAAAGAACATCTGCTTCTGTCTCTGTTGCAACTTCAGACTGTACTATAGTAGCAACAACACCAGAAGTTAATCCTTTAATTTGGCGATTTGTTAATTGTGTAACATCATATTTTTTATAAACTATCTGACCATTTTGGTTTGTAGGTATCTCAGATACTGAAGATAGTTTTACATAATTTAATTTATTATTAAATCCAATCTCACCAGGAATGACTAACTCACCCTGTTTAAAAGCATACTTACCAAACTGCTCAACTTGATTTTGCAGTAAAGACTGAAGCTGCGTTAACTCCCTCGCCTGAATTGAATATCCAGGTCGAAAGAGTACTTTATAAAAGTTCTTGTCAGTGTCGAAATCGTCGTAATATGGTGCGACATTAAGATTCGTCTTTTGAGGCATTGCAACCAGTCTCTAATTAGGTTTTTATAAATTAGAATTCGATTACTAGTTTGATGTCCTCAATTTGGTCAGCAGCTCTAGTAATTTGTCTTCTGTTCTCTATGTATACGATTTCGCCAGAGTTTGCAGCGATTTCGGGGGATGCTAAACCGCCTGTAAGCTGAATGCCAGACACTGCTCCATTAGCACCAGTATCTACATTTCCACTTGCTGTGGACGCTTGTCCGACAACGGCATTAGCAGCATTTGATTCAAATGCTCTCACAACACCAGAGTCACTATGTAATTCTGGTGATTGATAATATTTAAGGATTCCAGTAGTGGCATCCCATGACACAACTTTACCATATGATGTTCCACCTGTTACTGATTGGAAGATATCTTCGTCAACAGTATAATCAGATGTTGCTCCATTGATCTTTAGTACAGCTGTACCACGTAATGTGGAAGCAGAAGCAAAATCAGTTGTTCCAAAATCAAATGGATCTTGAATGATACCGATACGACGGAAATCATTATCTACAGGGAAGTCACCTGATCCTTCATCATATGTCAAACGAATGTTTGTCATAACTCTCTTAGAGAACATTTCACTTTCAGCATCAGAACCATGTCCTCCAGTAGGAGATATAATAACTTCTATAGAAGCAACTCCAGTAAATGAACTTGCAGCAGCAGTAAGACCAGCGTCAGTAAATACTTTACCTGTTTCTAAGATTGTAGAACCATATGTGTATCCAGTACCTGCTGCTTCCATTACAGCAGTTGTAATAGATCCAGAACCGTCTGTAGTAAACTTCACGATACCACCTGATCCATCACCATATACTGAGGTATAAAGTGTTGCTGTAGCTGGAAGTGCAGAACCTGCATCTTTAACCACTGCTACTTGAACACCACCATCAATTGCTTGACCTTCAACAGTTACACGACTTGCTTCAGTCTTCTCAACGATAGGTAAGAAGTCTGTAGAAAGGAATGAAAGAACGTCTGCTGTAGGAAGTGTAAACATATGCTTCCAGATATATCCAGCAGTACCAGAAGGTTCTGTGTAGACACCACTAGCAAAAGCACCTTGTCCACCAGCAGGTTGTGACTTAGGTTCATAGGTAGCGTTTTGTCCAGTTGGATTAGCAGGACTCTCACCATTATAAAGACACTTAAAGACCTCATAGTTGGAGTTCATTACATAGAACTTACCAGCAGAGAGACTTGTTTGACCAGTAGCAGTTGACTTACCAATAGCACCACCGCCACCTGGAGTAGGTGCGTATGATGGACGGTACATGTCAAACTTAGGATTTAGTGAGATGTTCCAGTTATAACGTGGAATAACAAGACGTGCAAATGGTCCTGTAATACGCTTGGCAGCAATTAGTTCATTATAAATTGCTATTTTCTCGGAATAGTTATCAATAGGAGCAGGAGGTGCTTCTTCAGTAGCATACCTATAAACTCCAGACTTAGCAGTAGCACTTGATGTACCACCAGTAACAGTAGTTCCGAATGCTGGTGTAGTTGTAGCAGTAGGAAGAACGTTGTTAACCAGAATACTATTCTCATTAACCTCAGCAACTGTTGCTGACCATCCACCACCTGAAACAGTTTCACCTGCTACAAATGTACCGTCTACATTGAATACCTCAATGTACGCATCCCATTTTGCGGATCTTCCTACGAAGAAATACATTCTGGTTCGAGCTGCATCCGCATCATTTGCGCCCTCGCTCAAGGATTCTAAGAATTGCTTCGCATTGAAGATTCTAAATTTTTCTGAAATAATAGCTGCCATAGCACTGGTCTCTAAATGTTAAATTAAGACTAAATCCGAGTTATTTATATTTATTTATAGGGCGTTTCTGATGTACTCTCCAATGAGATGCTCCTCGATAGGGGAGTTATCTATGCCTCTTTCACATCCTGTAAAACGATCACTCAACTTTCCAGTGTAACTGATCTTTTCACGTCCAACAAAAATGGTTCCTGATGATGCAAAATTAGTCGTGTTTGCATATACAATAGCACCTGTTGCTAAATATCCACCACCATTAGCATCTGGCAAATCTGATGTGTTCAACTGAGTTATATAGTAGTTGATGGATGGGTTAACAAAGTTCCACTTGATATTGCCTACGAAGTTTGTACCAACTGCATCGTTGATCTCTTCAATAGTGAAATTCCACACACTGATCTCTTCCAGCGTATACTCGGATACTGGAATACCACCTGTGGAAAGAACATCACCTAGATCTAATTGACCACCTACAGTGCTATAACTAACCCTGTTAAATGTCTGAGGAGTTGGTCCTAAAACTGCGGAACTATATGTGTTGTTGTACGCAAAATGAGTATCAACAGCACCAGTTACGACATGTCTGACTAGTTGCTTCTTAAGATCTACATCAAGTGTAGCTACAGATCTAATAACTCTAGTCTTTTCAATTTCAATCTCTACAGATGATCCCATAGGAGCAGAAGTAACTGAAGTTGGCCACGTTCTAACTATTTCATGACTAACATTAAATCCACCAAGAGTACGAACCAATTGGAATGTGGAGACAATCTTTGGTTTATGCTCAACTGCTGGATAAGAACCACCACCAGGTTGAGCACCACTAGGACCACCAGGAACAATACCACCAATAATTTCAATACCTTTAATAGGTACGATCTCAGATGATATATTTGTAGGACTATCGTTTAATAGTGCAGTTGAGAATATTAATCCAACAAAACTATCAATCTTCCTATCACGTCTTTTAATTCTAGTATATTTTCTAGCAACACTAACTCTAGGTGCTTTAGTATAACCAGAACCAGATGATGTAAGTTTGATATCAACAATTTGACCCTTACTTACAATTACTTCAGCAGTTGCTCCACCTCCAGCACCATCTTCAGGAATAAAATGTAATATTGGTGGAGTATTATAACCATAAGCAGTAGTAGGTTCAATAACACCTGTATCATAATATAATTTGAGACTCTTCTTGTTCCAATCTACAGCAGTTACCTTACCACCCTCAATAGTACAAGTAACACTTAAACCACTACCCGAAATATCACCATTATAATTTGTAGTTTTTATAGAACCAAAGTATTTGGAGGATACCTCAGAACCAGGTCTATAATCTTTAGGATTTACAAATCTAGGTAATCCTTGTACATCTCTATATCCATCTTCACCATCAATCTTGATTACATCTCCTTCATTTAAATAAGAGAGTAAGTTCTTAGTTACATAAAATGACTTATCTGCTTTGTCGCTATCATATAGCCATGGAGATGAATTCCTCTGCATTTTATGATTATTAGATTCATCTTTCTGATAATCAAGTGTACTAGGAACATTAACCTCAAGTTCGTCTTCACCTGTAGAGAAGTATAATGCTTCTGATCCATTGAATAAAGGATTGTTACCAGCAATAACTAATTTAACTGATCTATCACTAAGAGTCTCAATAGACTTAATAGTGCCTACAACATTCTTAAGTAATCCATTCTTCTGATAAGCATACCTATTAAAATCATAGTTTGTATTAACCCAACTGATTAATGGAACAAATGCATTAGGATTAGTATCTGTAATTGTTAATTCTAATCTATTAAAATATGTACCAGGTTGGAAATCATGTAAAGTTATTGACTGTTGTATATCTCTACCATACAATAACATAAGTTCTACATTGTTATCAGCATATATCTTTCTTGTAAATCTTATAGCAGGTCCAGTAATAGTATATGAATCAGTTTCTCTCTGCAATACACCATCTATGAAAACTAGTACATAATCAGCATCATCAATCTTCTTGACTTCTTTAGTAATACTATCAAGAATAATAAACGGACCAGCAGATCCATCAAATATACCAGAAGTCTCAAGTTCACATCTATTGTAGTTTCCTATACCATGAAGAGCAATATTATCTACTGCTAATGGTTCCTGAACAGTCTTAGTATTTTCTCCCTGCTGCCAAATAGGTGCTCCTGTAAATACAATCTTATTTGGTACAGTAGTTCTATCAATACTATAAGAAGAATCATCTTGTACAACACCACCAATAGAAACCATAAGGTTCTCATTGATATCAGTCTCTACTTCTCCACCATCATCATAATATAGATCAAATATCTTATTCTCATTGTTAACGTAGTCAGGAAGAGATATTACGGCAGTTCCAGGACCAGTTATAATTGTTGACTTAAGGTTCTCATATAAAGCATCTAAAGCAGACTCTACATCTGCACACTTAGGAGTGAAAGGACTACCTGTACGAATATTAAGGTTGATGTATGGATTTAACGTTGTAAACGTACCAGCAGTTAGTGTATTTCTCATTGCCATTACAGCAAGATCTTTTGCTTTCTCAAATGCTTTGATAGTTGGTTCAATCTCACCTGTAATATAATCAAGTAAATCATTATTATAATATGACTCACCAGCAAGAATAGATCTCTGGTTACCACCAAATCTTAAATCATGCTCATATGCATCTACTACTAAACCAATATCTCTATGACATGTTTGACCTAACGTACCCCATGTAAGTTCTGGATACTCATTCTTGATAAAACCTAATGTCTCTGACTGAATAAATGCTCTATTCATAGACAACTGGTTAGCAGCATCAATCCATGTACCAGATCTCTGGTGTATATTTCTTAATTTCTTGAGATACCTAGCATTTAATGCAGGAGTCTTAAATTCGAACCATCTACCATAGAACTTAACTCCAGGTATTGCTTGACTATTCTTTGTACTTGCTCCGATTGGTGGGGAAGAGAATGTAATGTTATTACCATTAACAGCATATGCTGCACCAGGCTCTTGCATCACACCATCAAGTGTAATAGTCAATGCTTGTGCATTATATGGTGAAACAGCATCACCATTCCCGTCTACAAGAACAAATGTAGTCTGTCCTTCAAGATTACCTTGATTTGTAAATGCACCATTAAAAGGAGCATTGAGGTATACCTGCTTTGCTCTAATCTCTTCTGTAGAGAATGTATCACGTGATACAGAACCTAATCCCTGCTCAACATGTAATTGTTCTGTCTTGATAATAGAGGTACTGATTTGCTTCCTTGTACTAACAACAGTAATCTTATTCTTTTCAGGATCCCATAACTGAATCCTAGTAGAATGTACACTGGATGTACTAGGAGACATTCTTACATGTGCATCAGACTCAATAATAACTTCGCCAAATAACTGAAAACCAGCAGGGTGAGTGGTAGACTTAATTAAATCTCTCCAAACATCAATTGATGTCTTAGATTTAATAACATAAGAATAATCCTGATAGTAGTAAGTATCAGTAAGTTTCTGATTAGATGAACTTACTATACCTTGATCATCACTATATGATCCAAGATTATCAAAGTAAGTTTTAATCTCTGGTGTAAACTCTGTATATGAAATACTATCAAGAGTCGCAGTATTTCCTCTAGCAAGACCCTTAATAGATAACTTCTCTCTAAAGAGACCAGTTACATCCTTAACAGATAAAATGTCAGATCCTTTTCTCCATGCTGTAACAGTTCCTCTAGCAGTATCTCCCTGAACTATAGTTTCACCAATCTTAAATGCATCATCATCAAAATTAGATAGTTTAAGTATATAATTTGATCTGATAGTGGAACTTAAAGTAGTATCGTTATGATAAGCACCACCATTGTTGATAATACGAATATTTCTAGGAACTCCTATATCAGTACTTGAAAGATATACCTTAAGATCAGTTTCTACAATCCTAACATCTGGAGCAACAGTGTAATTAGATCCAGCACTCTTGATAAGGATACCAGTAACGATACCTTTATCTGATACTACGTCTAATACAGCGTTTCCATCAACAAGTGCTTTTGGTTTGGAATAATTTGTTCCACCATCAACAACAGTTACACTATTAATAGCACCATCTAAGATGCTAGTGGTAGCAGTGGATTTCAAGGTTTCTGTTGGAAGAACACCAACCACTATTGGTAATTTCTTATACTCACTACCAATATTAATAATATTGATCTTGTCAATAGCACCAATAGAGAACTTAGACATAGATGTATATGTGACAGTTCCAGAACCGTCATGTGGTGCAGTTGTACCAGTGTCATATACAACAGAGTCACTTGTTACATACAATGCTCTCTTAGTACCTTGAAGAGGATCAGAGACAACATTTAAGAAACCTGTCTCAGGTGCTGCAACAGAGTTCCTATCAAAATAATAATACTTAGAATACCTTAATGGTACTTTTGTACTATATGTGTTTGTAGCAACTCTAGGACCAAATCCCAACTTGAGATCAACATTAGTATTGGTATCAATCTTTTCAGGAGTGTTTATGTTATAATTGATACTAGGAGATATATCAAATTCCCTGTCCTGCATTGAGGAGTGAGATACATCAAAGTCGTATCTATAGAATTCCTTAATGTTTAGTACGGGATTTCTCACAAAATTTATTTGATCTGTGGAAAACTCAAATACTTCAATTGGATTAGAGACTTGAACAACTCTAACAAGTCTTTTATCTTCACTTGTGTCATAGAACACAGTACCTAGACCAACAGCATTAACGTTCGATAATGTCGAGTTGTAATTCCATACAACTTGTGCTTTTTGAGTAACTGCATCATAGGTTTGAATGAATGCATCATTAGCAAGGTTACCTATCTTATAACCTCTGTTTAATGTGTATCCAGGAACATACAGTGTGACAGTTGCCCCAGTAAAATGGTCAACTGGCACACTCCCCCTCTTAACTGTGAGGACATTTCCACTTTTGTTTAATATATCTAATACCTCGTCACCTATCTGTATACGATCACCATCAGTAAACCCAATACTATTAACTACATTAACCTGAGTCTCACTGAGTCCTAGACCAATATGATCTACCTCTAATTGTAGTACAGGTGTACTAGCGTCTGTCTTAGATAAGTCAGCATCACCAACGGTGAGGACATCAAACTTGAGATATCCAGTACCCTTGTTCTTAATTGTAACATTTGTTACACTTCCAGAAGCATCTACAACTAAGTCTGCTGTTGCATCACTTCCTGTTCCACCCTTAAGAGCAATATCAATATAACTACCAGATGTATAATCTTCACCACCATTCAATATAGTAGTTCTACCAATACCTGTATCATTAATAGTTGTAGTAGCTGCTGGTGACTGGAACGTGACTTCTTGATAGATTCTGCTCCTTACATACTGTGTTGTAGTTGTTTCAGTATCATCAGGGTTAATGTCTATATGAATATCATCTCCAATACCAACACCATGACTACTAGCAGTTTTAAGTATTGCAACGTGATCATTTATAGTAAAGATATTAAGACCAGAACTTAAAGAAGTAGTGCTAATCAATTTTGAACCAACACTATCAATTAAATTGCTACTTCTGATGAAGTAATCATCAGTAACAACAAAGTCACCACTTGTTACTTTAACTTTAACTGTATTCTTACTAGTAGTACTTTCTAGTACTTCTCCAACAGCAATAATACTAGCAACACCATCAGTATAACTTAGGTTTGATCCTTTTGTATAAGATGAATTCTCATCTAATATTAGAGTTATTACTTGAGTGTTAGAAAATAGTTGATCTGTAGTTGTAAACACACCATTGACATTTCTCAATGCAAGTTGTTGACCACTAAACACATCACCTATCAACTCACCAGTTGCACCAGTGACTGATTGTGTTATAGTGTCTCCAGCAAATAGGTATGAGGTATTTGATAGATTAATTAATAATGCTTTAGTCTCTTGTGACTCAATAGATGATACTGTCTTACCTCTTACAGAAGAAACCTCAGCAGTAACACCACGACCTTCAGTACCATTATTATCAATCTCTAATTGAGATCCAACTGAGAATGATGAGACGCTAGATACTGCGTTTGCACCAGATATAGTTCCTCTTGTGATTTCATCTACTATAAGAGTAGTTTTATCACCATTGTTCTCAATATCAGCAGTTCTTAATCTCTTAGATGATTTGGGTATATCGTTGTGACTTAGTGATTGTACGTAGTTCGAATCTCTAGGAACTGCATAATAGTTTTCACCTATGATGTAAGGGAATACAGGTTCGTTAGATGAACTAACAGTTACGAAGTAGGCATAGACACCATCAGGATACTCAGGTGTTAAACAGTAACGACCATTGTTGTGATCTAGTGTTCCTAACTTATGTGTATACTTGTAATCCTCAAAGAAAGTACCTAGTGAATACTCAGCCGTGGAAGGTCCAACCGATCTTCCTGGGTTCAATGAGTAACTGGATGTCATCTGTGTGATAGAACTAGATGCATCTAGTGGGTTGGTGTATCCATAAGCACCATATATGGGATTACCATCATAAGCATAGCCCAGAATAGGACTATGGTCCGAACCATCGTCACCACTACGCAAAGCAGTAGGTACAGGATTTGTTTGAGTTAACTTATACCTATCCTTAGTCCATGAGAGAATACTCGCATCTGCTGTCGCTCCAGAACCAACTGGGATAATATCGACCCTAACTTTACCAGAGGAATAACCACTACCAGCAGTTACTATGGTACACCCAGTTAATTGACCACTATTTGAGATCTCTGCTTTATATTCCGCAAACCTTCCCTTACCAGCTAAGTCTAAAATTCTGATTACAGGTGGAGATGAATAATACTCACCTGGATTTGCTACAACCATACTGGTAATAGCACCATTTGTTATAACTGGAGTAACTATTGCATTCCTACCAGAAAGTATCTCTATGGTGGGTGTAACAGTGTACAGCAGTGGTGTATCAACAATAACTGATTCGACTACCTGACCTGCTAACTTAGTCCTTGCAAGACCAGAATCGCCATTAATGAGAACATATGGTTCTTTAGCGTATCCGCTACCCCTTTGAGTAACAGTAACTTTCTGAATAGAACCACCAAGTACAGTCTCAGGGTGTCTTGCACCCATAGCAAGACTACCATCAAGGAAAACACCAATGTCCTTATTGTTACTCTTATAGATCTCAGTGGTTAGAGTAGATTGTTTAGGAAGAATGCGTAACTGATTATTAGGCAACGCAATATAGTAATCATCACCATCATCAAAGATGGCAGATATATTAGATAGATCCCATCTAACATTATTAGAAGAATCGAATATCTTTACATCTGTATTAACAAAACCAGGATCTGATATCTCAAGTCTCTCTCCTACATTAGCATAAGGACTTGGGTTGGTAGGTGAAGCACTGTAGAATACACCTAGTATGAGTACAGAACCGTCACCTATACTAACGTTAGCAGCATCATATACCAAATCACCAATAGAATGTGAAGAAGCAGCAGATCTGGTCTTAATTGTAAACTGATCTATAGTCTTTTCTTCAAAAGTAAAGGTTTCGTTATTAATACTGAACTTTCCTTTATCACCCCACCCCATTGTGGAGAATACATCAACTACAGTACTTGCATTATCAATTTCCGCAGTTAGAGTGCTCTTCGATGCTAATGTAAACTTACCATTGACAGTTTCTTCCGCAAGTATCAATTCGTATAAATCAATACCATCATGCCTTTCACTAAAGAGGACATTATCTACTACCGCAGAAGCGTAGGCCCCATCTACGTTTTGGACGATGCTTTTTCCTATAAATGATTCTGGAGTACCAGAAAGTATTTTTACCTTAAGAGAATAATTTTTTATCCAAGTAGACTCAGAAGATTTAAGAGTCTGCTCTCTAGGATACTTTACTTCTGGAGAAGGATCATCCTTAACCAGACATTTGAATAAAAACTTGATTGAATTGCTCGTTCCCTTAGATTTGTAAAAATCCGCAATATTCTTGATCAATTTACGCTGATCAACACTCTCATTAAGGAAAGCAGTTGGAAAATCAGGTAGATACTGAGATTCAAAACTTTTTACTAATGCATAAAGAAAGAGATTACTAATATTGTATACTTTGACAGCAACAACGTGATCTGCTGCATTGGTAGTAACAAATGTAGACTCTTTATAGAGATCTCCCAGCTGAGTGTTACCTGAGACTCCTCTACTGACCTCTAAGAATTGTGTAGATGATTTAGACTTATAGAAACATATCTCATCACCAACCTGTAAGTAACCACTATCGGGAAAAGCACTCGTGTCCCCTACAGTTAGTGACGTATCCGTTGATTGAGCAAACTGGGTTAACTGTGTATACTGTTGCAGTATACTCTTATCATAGAAATCAATATCACGGTATGTTGTGAGATGATTCGCAATGTCTAGGGGTTGACCCTGTAATTCTAATTGCTCATAGTACTTTTGTACGAACTTTCCAAACAGTTCATACTCTTCGCTTATAAAAGAAGCGAGTTGATTCTCTATTAATAGTGAGGTCTTCCTAGCAGTCTTAGACACTATTCTTTAGTCGCTGTAAATTTGCTCTTTGCTACATCTACGTCAAGATATACTTCTCTAAGTACAGTGACATCATTCGATGCAGGTTTTACACGCAGTTCGATTCGATTATCAGAAAAACTTCCTTGAATGAGGGTCAAGTCATACAACATGATCTCACCTTTAGCATAATCAATATCACCCAAAGAGTCATTTAAGATAATTTTCTCGCCTGACACTGGATCTAGTCTATATAGTATCATTTTTCCAGATCGATCCTCCAGATACGTGGTATAGTTTGGATATTCTAGTGTTATGAAACCAGTCGAAGAGACTACTGGATTATCACAGTCTGTGGCAAATGAATTTTGATAACAAATCTCATAGAATGTAGATGAGTTTAACTGTGCATAGAAATCTTTTCTGAGTGTGACTGAGGTTAGGTTAGATTTGATTGCTTTATCAGAATCGTCAATGACACTAATGAATTTTGAATATCTGAACTTACCATTAAACTTCTCTGTCTGAGATGTCTTCAAATATTCTGTGATTCCCTTAGCAGCATTACCTGCTACTTGTTGCGGAAGTAATTCTGTCTTAGTTCCATCAAAGAAGATATTTGAAGTTAATTCAACATACAAAATAGATGGATCCACTAGAACTGGTCTAATTGATCCAACAGAATACTTCTTCAGATCATTCACAATCTGATTCTTAGTATATGCAGAAAGGAATGCCGCAGTACTAGGTTTAATCGCAATAAAGACCTTACCATAATCAGGTGGAACTTGTTCCTCACCACCAAACACAATAATATCACTAATTGCAGGATATACGTTACGTGCAATCACTTCATAGTCAGAACTAGTTACTGCTCTGTTCTGTGAAGAGAAAAACTTAGGTGCAAGATACTTAATCTTAGCAATACTCTCAATATCCTCACCACCATATGCTTTTTCCACAGTGGTGATACTAGTAACAGAGAAAGGTACTGTTAATGTGTCACTAGCATCCTCTAGAACGCCACCAAACGTGAATGTCTTAGCACCATTGACATCTTTGCCATGAGTGACCACATAGGACATCTGAATGACGTTTCCGTTCTCTAGTGCTTTTCCTAAAACACCATCACCAAACACAACTTCGTAGTTCTCATCTTCAACTTCACTCACAAAGTAAATTAATGAATCTTGACTAATCACAGGATCTAAAATATTATCTACTCTCTTCCACTCTGTAAACTCAGTCGCTGTTGGACTAGTATACACTCGTATCGTCAAAGTGTTGATATCAGCTCTACTATTTTCAATCTTAAACCTTTGTCCTTTTGTGGTTGTGGAAAACACCGTATTAGTTGTGACTAACGTACCTTCAACTAAATCAATATCTGTAAATGTTGCAACACCGTTTGCGACTTCTGCCTTAAAGTCTTTTGTTGCAACAAATTGATATGATGTATCATCATAATTAGTCAAAAATCCTGTTCCTTCTTTTAAGAGAACATATTCAGGTGGATTATTTGGAATATTAACATTAAAGTTAACTTTTGCCTTCGAAGCAGTAATTGACTTTGGAGTATAACCCAATTGTTTCGCTAGAGACACCACATTGTCCCTGAGAGACGCAGAATCCAAGAACAGTTCATTCACTACCATATTGGTATTGAACGCTGTGTAGTACGTATTATAAGCAAGTACGTCTAATAGTTGACTTAAGGTAGATCCTTCGAAGTCATAATCAGTAAAATCTGTTTCTGCTCTCAAGTACTCTGTGAGAGATGACTTTATATCTTTAAAGTCAAGGTTAGCTAGTTGTGTGTAAGGCATTATCGTGTACGGCTCAAGAAGAAGTCTACTGTGACTGGTGGTTGTCTAAGACCAAGTATCTTATAAGTCATTTCAATATCAAACCCATCTTCCATTTGATTAGGTTCACAAAGTAATTCTGTAACGACCACTCTCGGTTCATACCGTTCTATCGTTTCAAGAATAGAAGACTTCATCAGGTTTGCAGTAGCGTAGTCTAACGGTTCAAACAAAAAACGGCGAAGACTGCTACCCAATTCGGGTTGAAACAGTCTTTCGCCTTTAGATGTTAATAATAGTGATGTTAAAGCTTGCTGGATGGCAGCACCGTCCTTCGTAACCACTAAATCATCAGTTACGGGATGTTTTTTAAACGTAAGAGATAAATCCTTGAAGGATTGTGTAAACTTCGTAGCCACTCAGACAAATTAGAATACTCCAATTTATTTAGACGCTATAAAATGTATATTTCAAGAATAACTCTTCTCCCTTCTTAATTGGTTTGATAGTTTTCATATGATAGATATCACCCTCACGCCATTTTATACAGTTAGGATCTCCACTATGATTTACGAACCCTCCTAAAGGAGTTCGAATAATATCATCATATACTAAAACATGAGAGACACCAAGATACATCATAGCATCTATATCCTGTGTTGCGAAAAGACCTTGCCCTGCGACAGGACTCTCTTTAACTTTTAGAAAGTTTGGTAATGCTTGATACATTTTAAATAATCATGTCGGAGATTTCGGCGTTCGCCTCCTCAGAACTGCTTCGGATGAGTTATCACGTCACCGTGAATCTCACCGATATCATCGATATGGGCATGATCAATCTTTTCAATATGAAGATGCTCTAATGCATTCGCAATTCTTTCTAGAGAATCAGCAATGCGACTGAAGTCTTCACTCATCGACCTTGCCCCCTGCTACGCTTCCTCGCACCATTACGAGAAGTTGCAGAATACTTTGTATGCTTTCCATCACCCTGACGAGTCTTCTTAGGTCTCGCAGAGATCTTATCATTTGTACTATTGTATAGTGCCATATTAATTTTCAACTAATAATATTATATCACAAAACTCGCTAACCGACAACCACACTCGCATCGCCAGAAGAAATACTCCCTGCACATGCTGAATCACCTTCACGGGCAAGACTCTTACCACCTGCCTTAACAGTTGAGGATCCTGCGTTAACAGCAGTGGTGTGTGGTACGCACTTCTCGCCAACCAAGATAGTATGTGTTGTCAGGGCAGATCCATCAGTCGCTGCTGCCTTACCGCCTATAATCACAGTCTCTTCTCCAGATGCGATAGTAGTTACACTATCACAACCATGACCAGTATTCACTGAATCTCCTTTACGTGCTGCGTTCGGCATCATCATTCTCCAATGCTATCTGTATACTATCGACAAACTTACCCATAGAAAGATGTAAAGTGTTTATCGATATAATGTCATGAATCATCATGATCTCTCTGTACTCATCTTCCTGCATAACGACCTATCATATCGATCTTCTTATATAAGTCATTCAAAGTCTGGGTTAGCGTCATGTATTCCTCCGATGTAGGTGGCTTGTACATCAACTGGAGGTTCTCTAAACTCTTCACTTTCTGTTCTAAGTTCGTCAATCTCTGAGACAACTGCTGGAGTTGCTCTGTCAACTGTGTCATTATTAATTGTTGCTTTTGATCCATCATCTACACCTGAATAACGTTTGGTGGCGGCATTCTCGAAATCATCACAGAAGTGCTCGAAGTCTTCCAATGCCTTTTCATAATAGTTACGATCTTCTGTCATAGTCCCATACCCTTGCCGAAACTTGACACTGGTTTACCTCCTGACATACCTGGCAAGTCTGCAAGGGGGTCATTTATAGGATCCTGTTTAAACCTTGAGTCTAATTCGAATTGTTCGAATCGTTTCTCCAAATGACTTAGACGGCGATCTATCGATTTCTCTACGTCATTCACTCTGCTTTGCAGTTGCATCATCTGCATTAGAATCTCACTTGTAGTAACTTCTGCCATTTTTATAATATGATTATAGTAATTATAACACCCTCTGCGAAACTTAACCACTGTATCTGATAGTTTGATAACCCAGTTTTTTTCTGAAACCATCTGATGCTTTTCTTATGAAGCATTGCGGATCCGATTCTTCGCTGGTTAAACCACCTTGCAACCTTCTCTGCTTTACTTAACTCTCTATATGCCATGATAAACTTTTTGAGGGATTTTTTTGCTGGAAAATTTTTTCTAAAACTATGGTTTTAAAATTTTAATTTTGTAATTATATTTATCACGCTCTGGGAAACGTTTGTAGGTTAGAAAGACGGTACTTTTTTCGCACGGGAGGGGGGGCATCGGGGGCATCACAAAAAAACCCTGTCATGGGACAGGGTGTGTTATAATGCTAGAAGCAACCGTTGAGACTGTCGCCCCAACCTGATCTAAAATACTCCTCACGCTCACGGTCTCTGATTTGAGGATCGCCTAAGTCATCCATGACATCTTGTAAGAAGTTCACGGGTGAGACTTCGACTGTGTGAGGTGCGATACCTGCAACCGCACGGTCATGCTCGGCAGTCATGCGAGCGAGAATCGATTTCATTGCTGCCTGTACAACAGGGTCACGGCGAGCAGATTCGTTTGTGAGAAAGATGTTTTTGTTCATGCTTCTATTATAGAGGATGTGAACTCATGAATCAACAGAGCGTTACACTCTGTTATATTTGACTAGTTCGCACCTGATGCCAGCACCTTGATAAAATGCGAGCATGTCCAACGCCTTATCCTTGGAAGAGAATGTAACGACTCTCCCGTTGCGTTGGTCGGTTGCTGTCCAGTAGCGAATGCTCATAGTTAATTAAAAACGGCGTTGGTTTGTACTGTTGAGATCAAAACAGAATCCTGTCTGAATTGTTTCTTATATACTGCTGCTATGCAGTGCATGCTCAAGAGGTGCTCCTCAACCTCATTATCTGGACACTCAAGATAGAAAATCTTGGTGTTTTCAAGTTCACCTTTCCAAAGACCCTCGCCATCGATGAACGTGCCATACTCAAAATGTGGCATGATCTCACGCTTAATGAATGAGTTCATCATTGCATCAGTAACAGTTCCGTTGTCTGGAATGTTGCGACCCATGATTAGTTCAAGTCTTTTCAAATGGTCTCCCTTGTGTGTATACTATTATTATACACAAAAAAAGCACCTCGTGGGGTGCTTGTGTACCAGTTCGTCAACTGGTCTATAGTTCACTCATCATTTCCATCATCTCGTCATAGTCTGCCATTGTCCAACTCGCTCCGTCTGGTGTTTGATTCATGCCCATATCTTGCATCTCTATAATAAAATCAAACCATGAATCACAGCGTCTTGCTATGTTGTATAATACCTGGTCTCCTCCTACCCATAACGCACA
>Ga0098038_1000026_pt1 | contig 57838 bp, 64 predicted proteins | sample 5B_taG_FD_75051 | JGI IMG/M metagenome (GOLD analysis project Ga0098038, IMG submission 75051) | Marine viral communities from the Subarctic Pacific Ocean - 5B_ETSP_OMZ_AT15132_CsCl metaG | ecosystem: Environmental > Aquatic > Marine > Oceanic | place: Pacific Ocean | collected 2015-01-08 | reverse complement strand
TTTAGCTAAAGAAATATCAGAAGAAGGCATTAAACCATATCCACTTACTAAAAACTTTACTTCAGAACATTTTAATATTTCTACAGACCAAAAAGGTCTAAATAAATTATATAAATTACTTACGGACCAAGCTGCAGATGGTGCTTGTTTGCACAAAGGTTACCTTAAAAGACCAATCAAAGACGAATCTAGAGCTTTTATGTCAGAACGTGCAAAGCCAACGGAAATGTTGGTATTAGATATAGACGGACTTCCGTACAAAGCTACTAATAATGTAGCTGTTGGTACACTCGCAGAACAAATCGTGTTGCAGTTACCTGAAGTCTTTCATAATGTGTCATACATAGCCCAAGCGTCTGCGTCTTTAGGATTTAAAAAAGACACAGTATCTTTACATTTATTTTTTCTTTTAGATATGCCCGTACATCCAAAAACCCTGAAGGACTTTATACGTGTAGTAAATTATGAAAGTCAATTTCTTGCAGAACAAATTACATTATCAGCTAACGGTCAAAGTCTTTCGTACATACTAGACCCTTCAGTAACAGATAACAGTAAATTAATTTATATAGCACCACCAAAGTTTGTTGGTGTTAAAGACCCTTACCCTAATAATAGGTTCATCAAGGTTGACCGTGGTTCGCCAACTCTTGAGATTTCCTCTACTTTAATTAATGTTAATCCAGAAAAAGTGCACGCTTTAGGATTACAAATTAAAGATAATCTAAGAAAGAAGAACAATCTTCCAAAGAGAGTGGGTAAAGTAACTACGGTCAACGTTGCTGGAGAAGCGCACGAAGTCTTACAAAATCCAGACAAAATGACCATCCAGATCTCTCGTGTGTACGAACCTTTTGTTAACTGTAATGTAAATGGAGGCGACAGCGGAGGTTATTATTTTGTACTTACTAATCCACATTACATGTACAACTTTAAAGGAGAACCTATTTGGGAAATAGAAAAAGCAGACCCAGACTTTTATAGAAGTATATTTGAAATATTTGCAGATAAAATAGATACAGAATCTAAAAAGAAACCAATAGTCTTACGAGACTTTTTTACAGATACATATTACAACGGAGTGTATGATGAAACAAAACAACAATTTGACGACAGTTACCCACTCACGCCCACAGGCAAGAGTAGTATTAACGATTTTCTTAGGTCTCATGGTCGCCCTACCATGGATTTTGTTCCAGATGCTCGTGTCGTGTTTGATCCTAGTAGCGACAAAGGTGTTGACTTGGAAACCATTCCATACTCAGTAAACTTATTCAGACGTACACCTTATATGTTACGTGCAGAAGAAAACGTAAAAGAATTATCGTACGGTGAAGCTATTCAGGTCGCAAAGATTGCACCAAATTTCTACAAATTAGCCATGCACGCGCTTGGTAATGGCAAACCAGAGTTTGAACATTTTATAAATTGGCTTGCGTACATTTACCAGCATAAAAAGAAAACAATGACTGCGTGGATATTTACTGGTATACCTGGCACTGGTAAAGGTTTACTTATTCATAAAGTACTAAAGCCTTTATTCGGTGAACAACAAACACCTATGAGAGCTTTAGAAAATATAGAAGAACAATTTAACTTATATATGAGAACAGCATTGTTTCTTGTAGTTGATGAGTTTCGTATGGCTGATTCAGGATCTGTAGGTCGTATGGCCGACAAACTAAAACATCAGATTACAGAACCTAATCTTACCATTAGAGCAATGCGTACAAATCAAATTGAGCTGCCGTCTTTTACAAACTTTATTTTTCTTACAAATAGAGCAGACGCAGTCAAGATCGAAGACAGCGACAGAAGATACAATGTAGCACCAAGACAAGAACAAAAAATAGAAAACGTGCATCCAGAGCTCTTAGAAAACTTGTCCGCATTAGAACCAGAGTTATATATACTCGCCGGTGTATTACAGAAATTTGTGGTAAATGAACGTATGGCTCACACAGCCTTAGAAAACGATGCGAAAAAAGAAATGAAAGAAGTATCTATGTCTATTCTTGAAGAGTTTGCAAATGCAATACGTACACGTAACCTTGAGTATTTTACAGACGTGTTAGATATACCACTTGCAAACACTTTTGATGCAGGTGGTATTAGTACAGCACAAAGATATTTAAAAGATTGGTTAGCTAGCGCAGGACAAGAACAAGTTATACCATTAGCTCATTTTAAAGTAGTGTATGACGTTCTTACTGACAGTCGTAATACTTTGTCACAACGTGAGTTTTCTAAACGTATGTCCAGGTTAAATATTAAAACCGCACGTAAACGTATAAGTAGAGATCGTGCAGCAGGTATCCCCCGTGGGGTTGTGTTGACATGGAAAATAGACAATAATGTATTACAACAGTTAATAAAAGAACATTTTGACGAAAGGGATTTAAACTTATTAGATAATGGACAATCTAACGCAACCCAATCGTCCAGACCTAATAGCAGCAGTTGAGGTCACGGAGGATATCGAACTGGGGCTAGTACCCGCATGGTCATACTCCGCCTTAAAAACATTTGAATCTTGCGCTTATCGCACTTATATATCTAAAGTAAAACGAGTTCGTGAAGAATATGGACCAGCTGCAGAGCGTGGTACACGAATACATGATGAAGCTGAACAATACGTACGTAGCGAAATGTCTGAGTTGCCAGAATCACTTAAGAAATTTTCACAAAAATTTTCAGAGCTAAAACAACTTTTTGCAGATGGAAAAGTACAAACTGAAGGAGAGTGGGGATTTACTGTTTCTTGGGAACCAACAGGTTGGATTTCTCCTGACACTTGGGCTCGTGTAAAATTAGATGCACTTGTCTGTGAAACTGACACGTCAGCTAGAGTAATAGATTACAAAACAGGTAAACAATTTGGTAATGAGATTGCGCACAGCCAACAAGCACTTATTTATGCTATAGGTACCTTTTTTATGTTTCCTGATTTAGAAATAGTAAACACAGAATTATGGTATTTAGATCATGGCACTACTATGGAGCAAACTTATACGCGAGATGAAGCTATGATCTTTATGCCTAAACTTCATGAGCGAGCAGTAGCTATGACTACAGCTACTAAATTTCCACCTAACCCTAGTAATTATAATTGTAGGTGGTGTTCATTTGGTAAAGGACCAGAACCCCATTGTGAATGGGGAATATATTAGTTATAATAAATAAGTTGTACTCACCCAACTAACACAGAGTACTACGGAGAATGAAAAATGAACGATGTTACAACCATCCCTGCGCCTTATGCGCATCAAAAAACAACTACAGATTTTATAACCAACACTAAAACGTGTTTGATTACATCTGACCCTGGTACTGGTAAAACACGTGCAGTACTAGACGCTCATGTTATACTTGGAGGTAAGACATTAGTCTTAGCGCCACTTTCAATATTGGAAGCCGCATGGGGAGAGGACATACATAAGTTCCAACCCAAAATAAAATATGGAGTAGCTTATGCAAAAAACCGTAAACAAGTATTTGAAGATAATGAAAACGAAATGGTCATTACTAATTTCGAAGCCGTTAACTTTTTACAAAAAAATACACAATACTGTAAGCAGTTCGATACAATCGTTATTGATGAGTTTACCGCTTTTAAAAATCGGGAAGCCAAGCGCAGTAAAAACCTCAAAAAAATTATCTCATATTTTACTAATAGGATTGCCATGTCTGGTACTCCTAATAGTAATACTATTCTAGATATCTGGCACCCAGCGCTTCTCATCGATGATGGGAAGCGACTAGGTACTAGGTTTTATGCTTTTAGACATCAAGTTTGCACACCAAAATTTAATGGTTTTGCTAACGAATGGATAGACAAACCAGGTATAGAAGAAGCAGTAGCAGATAAACTTTCTGATATATCTATACGTTTTGCACTGTCTGATTGTATAGATCTACCAGATAATATTGTACGTACAGTTAATACTAAGTTAACGCCAAACATACAAAAACAATACAAAACACTAGCTGATGAATCAGTCTTGTATACCAAGTCTGGCACAGTAAATGCTGTAAATGCAGCCGCCCGTGTCAAGAAGTTACTCCAACTTGTTACGGGCGCAGTGTACGATGAAGATGGTGTAGTGCAGTTTGTACACCAAGAAAGATACGACATTGTTATGACACTTGTCGGACAACGGGCCCACAGCCTCGTAGCATTCAACTGGAAACATGAACGTGATGCATTAGTAGAATTAGCTAACAAAGAAGGTATTACATATGAAATAATCGATGGTTCGGTTCCTGCTGAGAAGAGAAAAGATATAGTTGCACGATTTCAAGCTGGACAGATTAAAGTTTTATTTTGTCATCCACAATCTGCATCTCATGGACTTACTCTTACAAAAGCAAACACTGTAATTTGGTGTTCACCAACGTACAATGCTGAGCACTTTCAACAATTTAACCAGCGTATATACAGAGCAGGTCAAACACAAAAGACTGAAACAATACTTATTCAAGCCAGAGGCACTTGGGAACCTGAGGTATACAAAAAACTCAATACCAAGTTAGGTCGTATGGAAAACTTATTACATATTCTTAAGGAGATATCATGAAAAAATTAAATGATTTATTATCAGAAGTAACTAAAGTAAGAACAGAAATAAAATCTGTACAAGCTGAAGAAAAACTTCTTAAAACACAACAACGCGAGTTGGAAAGTCAAATATCTATTAGAATGCAAGAGCAAGGGCTCGATAAAATTTCTAATGATGTTTGTACAATCTCACTTAAAAATGAGATTGTGCCCACTGTAGAAGATTGGGACGCGTTACATCAACACATTATTGATACAAATCAATTTGAGTTGTTGCAAAAACGTATGTCTGCAACCGCCTACAGAGAACTTATAACTTCTGGTATGGATGTACCAGGTGTTAAAAGTACGGAGCTGACTAGAGTTAACTTTAGATCAGCATAATTATAATTAGATGAAAAAAGGAGAACGTTCGATGTCTAATGATATAAGTATAGTGACAAGTGAGATGCCTGCTCACGTTAAACAAGGCAACAATCTGGGTAATGAAAACATTAACTCAGAACATTTGTCTACTCCACGTTTGAAACAGCTACAGCAGTTATCAAACGAAGTAGATGAAAACCATAGTGAATATATAGACGGCGCTAAAGTTGGCGACTTTATAAACACTGTAACAAAAGAAAGCTACGGTAAAGAACTTTACGTAGTCAACGTACACTTCAGAGAAGAGTATGTTGTATGGGTAAAAAGAGAAAAGGGTGGCGGCTTAGTAGGTACATTTCCTACACAAGCAGAAGCTATTAAGTATCTTGAAGATGGTGGTAACAAGGTTGAAGACCATGAAATCACACAAACTCAAACTCATACTTTGTTAAAAATAGATGAAAAAACAGGTGAAGTATCAGAAATACCTTTCTTGTTTGATTGTGCTTCTTCAAAGCTTAGAGTATCTAGAGAATGGAATACTCAAATTATGAAGTTAGGTGGCGATAGATTTGCTTCTCTTTGGAAGCTTGCTTCGGTATCAACTGCTAACAAAGCTGGACAGAAGTTCATGAACATATCTGTTTCTAATGTGGGTTGGCTAAAAGAAAGTGCTTACGAAGTTGCAAAAAGTTTTTATGAAAAGACTTTTGCTACTAAAACTAAGTAATTACTTTTCGTACGGGTGCGACATATACTGTCGCATCCAAGTACGTATGTTATACTCCTTGAGTGAAAGAAAAGGAGTTCATAAACAAAGTGCATAAACACTTATCTAAAGAAGTTTATCATTGGAAGATTAATGATCCTTACCATGGGGGTGTGCCAGACACTTATTATTCAGGACCTAACGGTAATTGTTGGATCGAATATAAGTATAAAGAAAACTTGCCTATAAAATTTAACTCTAAAATAAAAATTAACTTATCAGAACAACAACGCATTTGGTTAACACGCCAAAAAGAACATAATATATTTACGTACGCAGTATTTGCATCTGGAGATCTTGTGTACGTAATAGAAGATTTTACAGTTAAAGAAATTACTTTAAAAGAATTTAATAAAAAAGCAGTGCCTTTTAAAAATTTTATAAAAGCACTTACAAAACATTGTTTAGGAGACACAAAATGACAGACATGGTCAACTCACCACCCCATTACAACATGGGCGGTATAGAATGCATAGATGCAATAGAAGCTAGTATGACACCAGAAGCCTTTAAAGGTTATTTAAAAGGTAACATACAAAAATATATGTGGCGATATGAGGCTAAAAAAGGCGTAGAAGATCTTAAAAAAGCAGAATGGTACCTAAACAGACTACTTAAAACCTTAAAAAAGACCAAAGTAGTGTAAAAGCCACGGAGACGCTCTCTATTGCATTTTAAGTATTTTTGATATCAGCACAAGGACCATGTGCTTAAAACGCATTACAATAAATACTGTGAGGTCATTTTCTTGGAAATGACCTATTTTTTGATCTATGTTGTAAAACTACATTACTTCGTGAATTATTAGCAGGATTTCCGTCTACATGATGAATATCAATATGACTTCCTTTTCTAACCCTACCTTCTCTTAACATTTGCCTACGTATTTTATTACGTTGAGCACGTCTTTTTTTCTGTGCAGTACTACCTTGGTAGTTATCGTATTCTTTTCTATAATTTCTAGCCATTTATATAGTATACACCTTCAAAGCTTTTGCTTTACCTTTTACTTTAATAGTATCGTGTAAGACTGCAGTTGGTATTTTTTTTGCTGTACGTTCTCCAATTAATATATCTACACCTGCTTCTTTAGTTGCACTCTCTAATCGTGCCGCTGTATTCACAGCATCTCCTATTGCTGAATAGTCAAATCTTGTATTACTCCCCATATTACCAATTACTGCTTCTCCAGTATTTATACCAATACCAATTGCTATAGGTTCGGGTAATTCTTTTTGCAGCGCTTTTATTGCCGTACGCATATCTTGGCCACAGGCGACAGCACGTTTTTCATGTTCATCAATCATTAGGGGGGAATTGAATATGGCCATGCATGCGTCGCCTATGAACTTATCTACCATACCGCCGTGTGCCTGGATGCATGTAACTTGCGCGGTAAGTACTTTATTCATTATTTCAGTCACTTGTTCTGGTTCTAACTTTTCAGATAAATTTGTAAAACCTCTAACGTCAGTAAATAAAAACGTGCAAGTCCTACGTTCTCCTCCTAACTTAAGTAAACTAGGATCTTTTTGCAATCGTGCAACTTGCCTGGGGTCCAGGTAGTGCTCGAATTGTTTTTTAATTAACTGTCGTAGTTTAAACTGTTCATTAAACCTTAAATAGAATTCTTGCACAGATATAAGCACCATTGATACTAAACTGTAACTAACATCTATAAGTATATTAGATGTAATTAAATACCAACCACCGACCGCGGTCATAGATCCAAGGCCCACGATTCCTACAACAGTACCAACTAAACCAAATACACGTACTATAACTATAGCTAATATAAGTACTGTTACTAATATAAGTAATTCATATAATAGCGCAATGCCTGGTATTGCTGGCACATCTACCGTCATGCTTTCAGCTAACGCGGCTTGTATATGGTGGGGGTACAACAACCCAACTGGCGTAGCTATTTGGGGCATTACACCTTTTGCACTCACACCTACAAACACAAACTTATCACGTACATTCATTTCATCCAAAGTAGTGCTCGGAGTATCTATCCAAGATACCCAACGCCTGCCTATTTCATCTACTGGTATTTCTGCATAATCTGGCACAGTAAGTTCTTCAATCTGCCCTTGCTGCCCTTTGATAATGTACGTATCCGCACCTGCAATCATTTTAATAACTTGTATACCAAAAGACGGAGTCCAACCATCTGGTGTCTGAAGTAGTAAAGGTAAACGTCTGACTAAATTATCTACATCGGTACGTGCAACTGCCAGCCCCTGGTAAGTTGAGTTTGCTAGCACGGACACATTCCCTATTACTCCTTGTGAGTCAATACCTTGTATAGGTATACCATCTCCTAATATAACTGTGCCTGTAGTTGGTGCGTAAGAACTGCCTCCTTCAAACGTAGCAATAACACTCGGACCTTGTAATAAAGCATCTGCAAATGCCTCATCTCCACCGAATCTATCTGCTTGTGGAAACGCAACAACCCAACCTACACCCAAAGCTCCTGCATTTAACAAGTCTAATTGTATTCGTGCAAGGTCTTGTCGCGGGTAAGGCCATCCGCCCGCAAGTGCTACATCTTCTTCTGTTATATCTAAAGTTACGAACCAGCCAGATGGATCTGGTGTTTGTACGAATGCGTCAAATGTTTTTAATTTAAGGATTTCTAATGCTTGCCAGTTAAACAACAACGGCATGCATAGTATTGGTATACTAAGTAACGAAATCCATTTCTTCATCCTGACCCCTGTGTAATCCTTATGGTAGAGTCCCCCCCACCGTTTATTAACACTTGTTGTGTTTTACCATCCTGTAATAATATTATAGTATAGCCTTGCGATATGTTTAGGGTCAACTTAGTAGATTGTGTTACTGCTCTTTCTAAAATAATACTTTCATCTTGTTTAAAAGTTGTAATCTGAGTAACTAAATCTTGTCCAAAGTTTGTGCCTTGTAACAATGTACCTGTAGTTAATGCTTGATCTCCTAAAGTATCTAGCTCTTCTATAACTTCTAATAAATCTTCAAAAAAATTAACATCTAAATAATTTATATCAAGCTCACTAAATTCAAGCGAGTCTTCTGCTAGATAATCAAACTCTAAATCCTCAAACTCTAAATAGTCTATGTCTAAAATTGCTCCAGTATTTCCGGACGTTGTGGATGACTCTGTGGATAACTTTGATTCGTCCGGGGGGCTAACAATCAACATATTGTCTATAATGTCTAACGTTAAATCTAATATAACAGGCTTGCTTGGAGCATTTTCAAATACATTAACAGTCGTAGCTTCATAAGGTCTGTTTAAAGTAACCGTACCTGCAGCAGTTGTAACAAGTATTTCGCCACTAGATAAACCATTAGCATCAGGCAATAGGATAATAAGTGAACGTCCAAGTTCGTCCACAGTACACGTAAAATCAGTCCCACGGATTGCAATGTCAGCTGTAGGTGTAGAAAGTTTTATGTTTCTTTTATCAATCTTGCCTAATTTACTGCTTACAAATCTAGCCGTACCGCTAGCAAATGTCATAGCCATTTTACCTTTTGAAGGATCAGGATCGTAAATGTATTCAGTTATGACAAGTTTAGAATGTTCCGTTAGACGTACGATAGAATCGTCCAGGAATGTTATGCCCACACGTCCGTTAGTTGTACGAACGTCATCCATTTGTTGGATGTCAAAATCTAATTCAGCGCCGTAAGGTTGGTCTCTTAAGACGCTAGCAGTCCCTTTTAGTTCAGAAATATCTCCAATATTAACAGCTTGTGCTTGTGCCTTGGTCGTTTTGAATGACGCAAACAGTACCACTATTACCGTTAGATATAATTTTAAGCCAGTCATTGTCTTGGGTACTCAGTTGTTTAATATTAAAAGTTCTGCTGTTACCTGTTTGGTCTAGGTAAAAATATCCGCCTGCATAGCCTGAACCATCAAATGTAACATTGTTAGAATCACCATCTACATCTACATAAGATGTAGCACCATCGTAGTTAATATCAAAATCAAATGTATTACTAGAACCATTTATAATCCAATCTAAGTCTAAATTACCAGTTAAAGCTGCCGTACCTACGTTTAACGTAAAATCATTGCTGTCTCCTGTAGCATCTATATTAAGATTACTACCGTCAGCTCCATAGGTATTAGTAGGGTCTACTTGAATTGTAAAGTCATTACTGTCTCCATCAAACTCAAAAAAACCTGTAAAATTGTCAGCTAAAATATCCCCTAAAAACGTATTAGAACTACCTATTTGATTTATGTCTAAAGTCATAGTAGCGCCATCAAGGTCAAGAGCAGTCATACTACCAGCAGCAGCGTTAAGCCCGCCTATGATATTACCAGAACCAAGTTGTTCTAAGTCTAGGTTTAAAGTAGCACCAGCTTGATCTACGTATATTTCGTTATCAGCCGCGTACAGAGGCGACACAATCAGCATCGCAATCAATAGTTTTGTATTTTTCATGTATACTCCAATAGCCTGCTTCTGTACCCTCCTTAATTATTTGCAGGACTGCTGTTTCTATGGCGGCCCTTAAAGCCAATCCTCCGGACTCGTTTCTTACAACACCACTTTCTATCTCGACTAATTCTGTATTATCAGAAATAAATCGAAAAACATCGTTACTTAATGAGGCACTTAGTATCGTTTTAGTTACCAGTGTCTCTAGTAAAACTTTTCCCGTTGTAACAGATACCAACCTAAGCTGCACTGTTACTGAATCTCTTCTATACGCTTTGGTTGCACCTAAGCCTAAATAACGTGCTCCAGCACCGCCAGACGTAACGTTCCTTTCATATCCTATCACACCTCCCTCTATAATTAAACCTGCGAACAAGAGGGCCCCTAGTTCCTTAGCATCATCTTCTTTTTCTCTAGTGCTTCTTATAATTTGGCGTTCTTTAGTTAAGTTATCTAAACCTACCCTTTCAACTACAGTAAAAAACCCCCCGTGTTCAGAACCTGCTTTATGTAAAGCTCTTATTAAATAAGCACTTGGTAATTGGGTTATTGCAGTAGAGAAAGAAGCGTAGCTTGAATTGCTTAATCTTTGGCCTGTTTGGTCTGTAAAACTTGTAGGATAAACTGCAACTACTGGTTTACGTGTTGGCACCCCAATAGAAGAAAGATTAGATACTGCGAGTGTTTCTACCTCTGCTTTTTCTATTTTTTTTATCGGGCCTATATTATTTTCTATGGGGTCAAATACTAAGGACGCACAACTAGAAAGTAAAACTACCGATAGGAATTTGAATAATTGTTTCATTGCCGTCCGAGTCCACCACAGTTAGCGTTATTATACCGTCTACTACACTATAGGTAATTGTATTACCTTCTAACTCAATTGTACCATTATCGCTTGGAGTCTCGCCAAACAAAGCTTCTACAAGTTGTCTAGACAACTGTGCATAAATCCTAGACTCTAAATTACGGACAAATCTAGCAAGGGTTGTGTTCTCTTTGTCTCTTTCTATTTGGTCTTGCAAAGCTTTTAATTCTGCCTTTATAGACATTTTTCTAGTGTGTTCAACATTATCTATTGTTAAATAATGGCTAGAAGTATTCTCTCCACTAAAAGAAGGAGACTTAAATTTATGAGTCATTTGATCTGCTTTTACATTTATAACAAAAATGCCTACAGCTAAAATAGCTCCTATAAACATTATTATTTTTAACATAAGTACTTTGTCTGCTTCTTCTTTTTGCAGTTGTTTTTTAGTCTTTCCTTTGGTCATCTCTATCCGCCTTAGCAATTTTATTGCTATCTATAAGTTGAGGTACGCCAAGAATAGTTTTAATCAAAGTGTCTTGTCTTATGATTTCATTATCTAAACTACGTATTCTGTCTATTAATGCTACTAAAATACCGTGTTGAGAGTCAAGTTTCGTGCCAAGTCTCTCTTCAATTGCTTGTATTTGTCCGGCTACCTTTTCGTCAACTACATCTAGTTTTTGTTCCATACCGTCAACAATACGCATAATTAATTTATAAATAAACCACCCTAGGCCTAGGGCAGCTGCTATAGGAAAACCAACCTCTTGTATTACGGTAACTGCTGATTCCATCAGTCTTGTTTATTGGAGGCCCCAAAATAAAATGATATTACTGCAGATGCTAGGCCACCGAGATAGCCTAAGACCAAATTAATTAGGGCCTCACTGTTCTGTTCTGGTGGTTGGAGAGTTACGAGGAAGATATAACCAAGGAAACCACCAACCATAGCTACACCAATTATTCTAGCAGTCCAGTCTTTACTAAAAGTTTTTCGTGCATCTTGTTTTTCTTGTGTTTCTAGTTTGTACAGATCAACGTCAAGCTCTTTCATCTTTGCTTCAAAGTCTTTTTCTGCTTTCTTTATTTCTAGGAGTTGCTCAGGTGTAGCAGTCGCAATAGCTTTTTCTAATGATGCAGGGTTATTATCTACCCCTAAAATTTTTGATATAACATCTCCTGCCATACCACCTAATGGCCCGCCTAATGCAGTTCCTAATGTTGGAGCAACGCTTCCTATTATATTACCCAGTAACTTCTTCATATTTCCCAAGCTCCAATAGTTTTTGTTTATTTGCTAAATGTTCTGATTCTATGTCGTCTTTGCTTTGTCCTGTGTAGGCAACAGCAAGATAATTGTCAATCATTGCTTGGTTTAGATCTACGTCATCTGCAACGATAACGCCTAGAACTCTACCGAACTTCCCTTTCTTGTCTAGTTTTGTTTGTATTTTTAAATCATCAGCGTGCAAAATAGCATCTGATAAAAACTTTCCTGCTAGTTTACCTCTAGCTTTTTCGTCGAGGTCACGTGTTCGTGATTCTGGTGTATCTATGCCATAGAGTCTGACACGGGACTTATAAACTATATCAAACCCTAAGTCTATTTCGGCATCTACAGTATCTCCGTCTACTACCCGGGTTATTTCACACCTATATTCGTACATTACTTACCAACTGCTTTTTGAGCTTTCTTATGAGCAGCAGTAAATGTGCTACCTTTCATCATAAGATTCTTCATGTACTTCATATGTTTAGCAGTGTGGTGTTTTGAATGTCGCTTCATAGTAGCCTCTTGCCTTTTTGTAAGAGCTTTTTTCTTCATAGGTTTTTTAGCCATTTTTTTCTTTGGCCTACCTACTTTGCTCCCATATGTTCCTTTACCTCTTGGCATAATTTGTCTCCTTAATATTTGACATAGTTTATATTATCATGTTCCGTCATTATCTGGAACACCATACAATAAGTTTGTAAATGCCACATCTAAATTATTATTACTTGCAAAAAAAGCAGTAATCCAACCTTTTGCTATATCATTTGTTACATCTGCTATGTCTACAAATTCACTATCTGATGTATCTACAGTAGAAGGGTTAAAAGCAATCATTTCATCTTCTAGAGTGTAAGTGTTACCACTGCCGTCAGTGTCTGTTCCTACTACTTTAAAATGTACATTGTATACAATACTTTTACCGCCTTCTGTTATTTGTCTGTGATAAATGTTTTTAACCGTTATCTCAGTAGTAAAGGTATGTATGTCTGATACTGTACTATTCCAAGCCATTTGTTATTCTCCTATGAACTAAATTTAATAAACCTAGCATCTGCTCCTCCCATTAATTGAAAATTGCTGTCGCCTTGTGCATATATAAAAATATTAAGAGTTCCTGAGCCTGTGTATCTAAAAGCTAAAGGTATGTTTGAACTATCTTTGCCTGTAGTTAACCTACTATTAGAAATCCATGTCCCTGTTAGATATACAAGCTCGGGTGTAACTAAAATAGCATGAGAAGCACTTTCAGTTATTTTAGTTATATCAGTAAACGTTACACTAGTATCAACATCGTTAGAACTACTTGCACCAAATGTTCCATCAGATATTAAAAAACTAATAGTTTTGATTTGCCCAGCAAAAGATCCTTTGAACACTCTTATGTATCCTGTGTAAAACCCAGCCCCAGAACCTATTTCAGCTACGTGCCTGTAGTTAAGATCATTCTCGTGCCAGTAACCTAACGTGGTGCCCGTTTTTTCTCCGCCATTTGTAGGCAACGTCAAATCAGTTGTGTTTATCTTTGCTGCTGTAATAGTATTAGCACCAATCCTGTCAGCAGATATTGTGCCAGCATTTATCTTGTCAGCACTCAAATCATTTATTTTTGCATTTGTAATTTGGGCGTCTCCAATTTTAGCGGTGGTAATATTTGCATTTGCAATTTTAGCCGTTGTAACTTGTAGATCACCTATCTTGGCTTCTGTAATTTGGGCGTCTCCAATTTTAGCACTTTGAATTGTTCCATCTAAAATACGTGCATTTGTTATAGCCCCATCTTGAATACGTGCGCTGTCTATAAATACTGTACCCCCACTAACTATAAAAGGTGCTACATTAGCGTTAGTTCCATTCCAAATTGCAAACTTATCTGCTTGAAATTGCACAAAAGATTGTGCTCCTGAGCCATTACTGGCGTTAGAACCTATGACCATACCAGCTACTGATTTACTATTGTTAGACTCTGTAGCTACTTGCAATACAAACATTGCATTAAGATCGCCTGTATGACTAGCTGTAGTAGTATTCAGTGTATTAATCGAACTAGTGTTGCCATTAACAGTAGAAGTTAAACTAGTTACAGAAGATGCAGTAGAACTTTGTGCATTTGTAACAGTAACAATGTCAGACTGAGCAGTAGCCATAGCAGCACTTAAAGTGCTGCCTGTAAAACTAGTGCTACCAAAAAGGTTAACTAATGTAGCATCACGCCCCGCTACCCAAGCATTGTTAGCAGCATTTCTTGTGTATACTTGGCCATCATCAGTATCAAACCAGATATCAAAAGCTCCTATAGACGAACCATCTGCTCTCGTGCTAGGTTGGCTAGAAGATTTTATTACGTTAGCAGCTGCTGCTGTTGTAGTAATTAAATTAAACCCGGGCAAATTAGATAATTCTTCTGATAGCTGTTGCATTACAGCCCCTATATTTTCTATTGTTGTGGCTTTTGTACCATTTGTTTGGTTAAATGGCCCCCTTACATTACTAGTGCTTACAAACCTAACCCAATAAAAATAAGTTTGGTCATAGCCTACGGGATCAGTAATAATAAAAGAAGCAGTAGTTGTTATAAGAGTTGCAGTACCTACTTCATCATCTCTTGAACGCCATACCTCTGTAAAAGCATGGTTGCTATATTGAGCAGGGTTCCAATTAACTATTATTTCGGTAAAAGCACCAGAAGCCTCTAACCCTGTAGGAGCAGGGGGTATAGTTAAATCACCAACAGTATCATCGTTAGGTATAAAATCTATAAGACCATTTGGGTCAAACGGTCTTTTGCTTAAACGTTTTGCTAAACCGCTATCTACAAGTTCTCTAAGAGTAATAGCTCTATCTAAAGGATCTCCACGTCTGCCTAGTCGTATTTCTTGTGCTTCTTTCATAGAATTAAGAGTATCTTTTAACTCTCTATCTATTTTGTTAGGGATGTTTTTTAGTGCAGGGACTTTAGTTTTAGACATTAGACAGTCCTCAATTCATCCATTGAATCTCCTACACATATTTCATTAACAATAGTAGCTCCTTCTACTTCTACTGCATATGTTTTATGGACGCTGGCCGGTAAACGTACAACAGGTTCTGTTATAGCCGTTGAACTAAAACTAGGCGTAGTGCCTGTTACAGTAAAAGCATTACCAGAAGAAGCTATAACAGCATTATATATAACACTGCCGTCTCCGTATACTTTTACCCTAACTGGATAAGTTTCTGCATCTACCTTTGCAAAACCCATACTAAGAGGTCTAGGCATAACATATTCTTTTGATTTCCAATTAAATGTTAAATTAGTATTACTACCTTGAAATTTTTTAATCGTGTTGCTTATAATTAAATATAACTGACTGTCGTCCGGATCTGTATGGCCACCACGTATAAGACCACTAGCATCTAAATCTACAAAACTTGTACCATCCGATACTCTTGGGTCAAATATAAACCCCCCATACCCACTACCTGTAGAGTAAAAACCAACATATCTTTCTTCCCACATAAAACCAGTTATAGTTGCGGGATAATAGTTAGCTTGCCACTGGCTAGGAGTTATTATACCTTCTGTTATATTTCTTACCGTTGTACCTTCGGCTGCTATTAAACCATCTGGACTAGCGTATATAACATAAGGCCCCATATCTACCATAGATCTTTTATTTAAGTTTGCATGCGAACTTTCTATACGTATTGCAGTCATTGACTCAGGGCCCGAGCCAGTAATTAAATAGGGCACTCCTTTTGTAGTAGCTAAAATACCATTAGACACTACTTTTATATTTACTATTTCTTCTTCTATTACAAGTCTGTAGTTAGCAGGCCAAGCGTGAGGCAAAAAAGGTTCACTAAAACATATACGTTTACCTGTAAAACCTGCAAATACGCCCCCTGGTAACGCACATAGGCCTTTCATAGGCCCATCTGGGTACAAAGAAGTGTCATCATCTGGTGGTGCAATCCAAGTAGTAGAAGGGATAACTTCAGCTAATTCGTTGTTGTTTGAAGTATCTGCGTATGTAGTTGTAGCAAGAGTTACCTCTGCAACAAACTGAAATGCGGTAGTATTTGAACCAGTGTTAGATCTATAAATACGTTTTTTGGACAAGTTAGTATTTGATTTTGCGCTGCTTGTTTCTAAACTGCTTAAGTTTACAGTTTGGTTATCATCTGTTGTTACTACAGTAGAAGCAGGAGAGGGAGGCCCTTCTTCACCATAAGCAGTTACAAAGGTGTAAACATAAGATGTTTCAAAATCTATATTAGCGTCTGACGGCCCACCAAAGGCTGCACCGTTCGTAACAGACCCTGAAGCCCCACTACTAGTAGCAGAACCACTGGTTTCAACTGTTAATGTAGTAGTGCTTGGCACAGTCACTATTTTAAAATCGCCATTAATCTCATCTGCAGTCAGGCCATTTGTAGCACCAAAACCTGCGAGCGTAACAAATTGACCTACAGCTGTATTATGTACACTAGCTGTTGTTACAGTTATAGTACCAGAACCGCTAGCAGTGGTTACAGTTGCATTTATTTGAGTTGGAGCAGCTACAGCTACGGTTGGAGCAGCTGTTGGAGCTGGTACGCCTAATCTATAAAAAGCATCTGGGTAAGGCGCACTACCTAAAATAATGTCACTTCTACCCATTCTTGGAAAAGATTGCCCTGACCAATAAATCGTGTCGTTAGTGTCCCCGGCAATTGGTCCACGTACGACGTCTACATCTTCATCAAACTGCAACCAACGTTCTGGGCTATCTGTGTATTTAAAAATAGTTTGTTTAGTTGTGTTAGCTAAAGTAGACACACCATTAGAGGGGTCTGTTGTGGAATTGTCTGTTACGGGTACTAAACGACCTGTTTCTAGGTTTACATCCGTTGCAGTTTGAGCAAGGTTATCTGCTAATAACCTAGGAGATATCCTAGGCGCTTTGCCTCCGAATGTATTAAGTTTAAAGTACGCCATAGTTTCATTTTCCAGTATCTAGAACAGAGGCTTGTAGTTCTTTACTCCTTCTTCCTACTTGTGAATACCACCTGCTGTTCTCCATTTCAGCGGCCATTTGTTCCCAATTATGTGATCTACAAGCACTTAACATATTTTTAAAATTAGAAAGTCTCGTGCCACCTAAATTAAAACACATGTTTACTAACACATGTTGAATATTCTCAGGAAGGTTATAAAAAGCTTCTTCAGTGCCAAATATATGTATAGCTTCTGCTAAATGCTTATCAAAGTCATCTTCATAGTACATATCTACTACTTCTTGTGATACTTTTGTACCTACTTCCCAATCATACTCTGGGTCTCCTGGTTGGCATAAATGCCCTACACCAAGAGTTTTAAAACCTAAACTATCTTCGTATATCTTTAAAACTTCGCCTTCATGGCGTTTAATTTCAGCTTTACACTTTTCAATATCCATTCTATTCTTTTTCTATTTTGACATTAGGCTTTATTTTGTCTTCTTTTAATACAGCTTGTAGGTCTTCGGTTAGCTTTGCATTTGCAGCTTGGGCTAATTTAACATCCATCGCTAAGCTATTAAGATTTTGTTGCCCTTTAAATAACACATTAAGACACTCTATTGCTCTAGGCGTTAGATCTGCTATGTCGTATTCTTCTCCGTCAAAATTAATAGTTTTTAGTTCATTCCCATTTTCCATATAATACTCCTTATTAAGTTATGGTTTGTTTAGTATATCCTTAAGAAAAAAGCCTGTCTACGCCGCTCATACCTATGATAAGTATGTAAAGGCCCATTATGTACCTAGTGTACTTAGAATCCATAGCATCAAACTTAGCGTCGCCCTTATCAAGTCTTTTTTCTATATTGTCTACTTGGGTCTCTACTTTTGCTAATGATTCTTTAGTTGTTGTCATTATGAACCTGCTGCTTCGTTAGCTGCTTTTTTTGCATTTTTAATAGTTGTAGTCCAAACAGTTGAAGCTATACCTTGAACGTCTGTGGACTCTCCAGATACATCTGTATCTGTATGCGTCCAAGAACTACCATCATAAGATGATGTTACGCATTCAAGAACTTTTCTATGTAAAGATTTTGATATTTCTACACCATCTTCTTTGATAACTGTAGCTGTTCTTACTTGTATATTTTTATGTTCTCCAACAATTTCTATTTTGTCTTCAATCACTTCTTTTGTTATTGCCATTTTTTTCTCCTATTAAACACTATATGTCATTGTGCCTATTATAGCTATTGAGTTATTATGTGATGCTTCTAATTCACCAACAAGCGTAAAATCAAAATCTTGTTCATTTATATTAAGAAACCTAATTACTGTTGCTGAACCTTGCATAATAGTAGTTGGTGAAGAATCGTCTAAAGTATAAAATCTTATATATACTGGACCTGCTCCAACATTATTACTAGCTGAAGTAAATGGTAGTCCTCCTATTTGCATTTGTGAACCCCCTGAAGGCAATCCGCCAGTAGTTACTATATGGTAACGAACAGTAACAGTATTACCTATTTTTTGATAAATACCAACAGCAGTAGTCAAAGTGCCAAATGTAGGAGTCCAAGTACCTTCTTCATAGTCATCTAATCCATTACTTGTGTTTCCACCTAAATGTATCTGTGTCCCAACAAATATATCTCTAAACCTATGTGAAACTCTACCTAAATCAATGGCATTATCTATTTTTGCACCATTTCTGCAAGGCGATATAAAATTATTACTTGGGTGCATTAGAAGTCCTGATCCACTAGCTGCTCCACCTTGTATAAATAGTGCGTCTCCGCCTTCAGAACCAATACTTCCAACTACTGTGCCATCTTTGTTAATTTCAATAAGATTACCATCATTGGTTGTTCTATTAACTCTCAAAACTCGGTTAGAGTCTGTTGTTATTTCAACAGCAGCACCTTTCTCATACACAAAGCCTTCTGCACTAAATGAGGTAGAATTTTTACCCATTATAACGTTTTCACTAGAATCGATAGTTATAGCTGTTGCATCAGCACTTGAAGATATTCCATCTACTCCACCACCGGCTGTTGCAAATGATAAAGTACCACTACCATCAGTTTTTAAGAATTGGCCATTACTACCGTCAGATACGTTAAGTTGTGTTATACCTACAGCGTTGTCTGCTATTAATTCACTTGGTATTGTTGTTCTTGCCATTATTCAGTCTCCTTTAGTGACTCTACTATTACCTTGCCGTTTTCATCTGTCCAATTAGCGTCTATCATGTGTTGGTCTTGTCTTTCGCCTATTACCAACCAAGAAACTGTTGCAGTTGAGCTATTGTTTTGACAAGTTATTGTTAGAATATTTCCTACTACACTTCCCTTTACATTATCCCAATCTGTTTCATTAGATGTAAATACTTGCACATCTGTATTTAAAGCTACAAAAGTTCCTTCAGACATACCTGCTACAGTATCAATATTAACTGTTGCAGAACCTCCTACTAAATTTACTTTTCCTCTGTAAATTAAATCAGCTTGTGGTCCTTCTATAAATGAATGAACTAGATGATGTGTGTCTTTTTTAGAGTCTAATGGGTGACTAATTTTAAATGAACCTGAAGCTTTAGATAAAGCACCCCCTACTTCTAAATCTCCATTATCTACTATTCTGATTCCCTTATCACCTGATGCATGGTGTGCAATAACAATACCACCTGCACTCTCAGCAAGTATACATACATCGTTTGTGTGTGTTAAACTAGAGAAACCACCAGTAGCAGCATAAGGCACAAACTTAATAACATTACCACCTATACCTGTAAAAGATGCAGCTTGTGTATTTGTTGATCCTGCCTGTACATTTAGAGTAGCATTCATTGTTGTAGTATTGATTCCTACCTTTCCTGAATTATCAATACGCATCCTTTCTGGGATAGAACCTCCTGAACCAGTATAAAAAAGTAAACCACCTTCTGCGTTTGATGCACTACTTGCAATATTTATAACTTGCATACCACCAAGCAAAGCAAAACCAGCAGTACCAACAGTACTTCCAAAAAAAGATGCTGCTCCAGCATTTACTGAGGTAGATGTTGTCTGACCATTAAAGACACCATAACCTGAACCACCCTGTACCCCTAAATATTTAAAAGTACCTCCAAATCCTGTTGTACTTGGTGTTGCTCCAATTCCAACATGACCTGAACTATCAATAAACATTCTGTCGCCAACACCTTCTTGAGTAAATCTCATACCATCAGTTGAAGCGTTAGGTCTTAAAGTAAAGTTATTGGTCTGACTTGGTCTACGCATAGCAATACCATCATTTCCTTCTACTTGTAACATTGAACCAGTAGAAGAAGATGGAGTTCTGCCTATACCAACCAAGCCTGAAGTATCAATACGCATTCTTTCTGTATTGTTAGTTATAAATGCTGTTGCATGATTACTTTCTGTACCAAAATAACCAACAGTATCAGTTGCAGTTATTTCAATATTTAATGTATTTGTAGTATCTGTAATTCTTATAGCTGGATTTGATGCATTAGATAAATGTAATAAAGTTGACGGACTAGTCGTACCAATACCAACTCGTTCACTACTATCAATGGTTATAGCAGTAGCATCAGCACTTGAGCTAATACCTGCAACACCACCTGCTGCATCTTCCCATGCAACACCACTTCCTGTTGAGGTTAAGACTTGACCATCAGAGCCTTGTCCGCCATTAACTTTAAAATTTTGTCCATCTACTAATGGACTTGTAACTGAAGTAGCAATTGTTACAGCATTTTCTATCTTTGCGCCCGTAACGGCATCATCTACTATAGAAGCAGTTACAACTGCACTAGAAGCTAACTGGTCTGCCCCAACCGCGTCATCTGCTATAAGAGCCGAAGTTATTGCGTCATCTGCTATAAGAGCAGAAGTTATTGCATCATCAGCAATTTTTGCAGAAGTAATTGCATCGTCTGCTATTACGTTAGTTGTGATCTTAGTGTTAGCCATTACTCACTCTCCAATTTTGCTTTGAGTTCTTCTACTTGTGCAGATAGTTCTTTTACTGCGTTAATAAGTGGGTAAATAAACATAGCTTGTGCTAATTGTTGTGAGCCATCTTTTTCTTCTGACCAACCTCCAAAGTTTTTATGTCCTACCTTATCTAATGCCTTTTCTACATCTTGTGCAATCATTCCGTACAGATTTGTTTCTGTGTCCATAGTGTTTTCTGTTTCAGAATAATCTATGTAATGTTTAGGAAACTCAGTATTTGGTTTCCAATTAAATGTTACAGGTCTTAATTCATTTATAAAACTTAATCCTAGATCTGTATCTTCTATATTAGTTTTTTTATGTAAATCTGAACTTCTAGTAAAAGTAGCATTTGATGTAAATACATTACTAACACGATTTCCTGATTTACCAAAACTAAAGCTGTTTGATTGTGGTGCTGTTAGATTATCTCCAATAACAATACAGTTTGCTGTTGCTTCACCTGATGTATTTGTAGCATCACCTATACAAACATTTTGACTACCTTGTGTGATATTGTTTCCTGCATCTATACCAACACATACATTATTTGCACCTGATGTAATATTATCACCTGCTGTTTTTCCGACACAAGTGTTTCCTGATCCACCAACACAACGAGTTAAGGCATCAAATCCTACACAAGTATTATTGCCACCTGTGGTTATTTGATTTCCTGCTTTAGAACCACAAGCAGTATTATTAGTAGCTGTTGTGTTTGCTCCAAGTGCATCAAAACCTATAGCACATAAATTATCCCCTGTGGTATTTGCATCTAAACAAGAGTTACCAACTGCTGTGTTTTGTGACGCTGTTGTATTATTAGTTAAAGCTTGAAAACCTATTGCAACATTTGAATGACCTGAACTATTTGAGTAAAGAGCATTATTACCAATAGCTACAGTATCGTAACCACTACTACTATTCATCAATGCTCGGTAACCTATTGCAACTACTCCTGTTGTATCTGTGTTTTGTGCAGCTGAAAAACCTACTGCAACATTTCCTAAACGATTAACAGCAGAAGTTAATGCATTATCACCTATTGCAACTATTCCATTTGCAGTCTGATTCGCATCTAGTGCATTTCTTCCTATAGCTATGTTTTCACTACCTGTTGTATTTGCTGCCATAGCCGAGGTACCGATAGCAACATTTCTATCTCCAGTTGTATTACTTGTTAAAGAACTTTCTCCAACTGCTGTATTACTATGCCCATCAGTATTTGCATCAAGTGAGTTTCTTCCAATACCCACATTGTCATAGCCAGTCGTGTTTGCTGTCATGGCGTTGTTACCTACCGCTGTGTTGTTATCGGCAGTGGTATTCGCATCTAATGCTGCATAACCCACAGCTACGTTTCTATCGCCTGTTGTATTTGCATACATTGAGTCACGACCAATGGAAACATTTTCTGTACCAGTTGTGTTTGTGTTTAATGCTCTATACCCAAAAGCGTCATTGTTTGAAGCGGTGGTATTACTTGTTAAAGCAAGTTTACCAAATGCTGTATTATTATCTCCTGTCGTATTAGCATCTAAAGTACCATGTCCCATAGCTGTGTTAGAGCCACCTGTAGTATTTGCACCTAAAGCGTTTCTACCAAAAGCGTTATTATCTCCACCAGTAGTATTTGCATCTAAAGCACCAGAACCGAATGCATTATTGTCAGCACCTGTGGTGTTTTGTAATAAAGCAGCATTACCAACGGCCGTGTTGTTATCTGCTGTAGTATTGTTTTCTAACGAATTAGAACCTACAGATACATTACCTGTGCCTGTTGTGTTTGTTCTAAGAGAATCTTTACCAATAGCAACATTATTATTACCAGTTGTAAGGTCTTCTAAAGCTAAATAACCAACTGCTGTGTTACTATCTCCTGTAGTTAATGCTGTAAAAATATCAACACCTAAACCTGTATTATAATTAGCTGCATCTATTGTGCCTGTGGCATTATCTCCAACCATAATTGAAGAAGTACCAAATGTTTTAAATGTTGGTCCACTAGCTGGTGCGTCTTCCCAAGCAACTCCACTACCGGTTGAAGTTAATAATTGCCCATCTGAACCTTGAGCTCCACCTACTGTTAAGTTATTTAATTCTACTGTTCCGTTTACATCTAATGTTTGTGTTGGGCTTGAAGTATTTATACCAACTTTATTAGTACTAGAGTTTACAACTAAAGTGTTCGTATCAACTGTTAAGTTGGCTGACATTTTTACATCGCCCACAATATCTACGGGCACGGATGGTGAAGCAGTTCCTAGGCCTACACGAGAGTTAGAGTTGTCTACTACAAAAGTAGGAGAATCAAACGCAACGTCGTGAGATCCTACGGTTAGCGTGCCTGGAGTAGTTATGTTGCCCGAAAGCTTTGCGCTTGTTACGGTGCCATCGCTTGGTGTACCTATGTTTACTGGATTTATTACATAAACAGTAACAGTTCTACCTGATACAACGCCCGTGTCTAATGTAAGAGTGTTGTTGCTGATTGTGTACGCAGCTTGGTTTTGAAACACACCATTTATAAATACTATAAGGTTGCTTTCTGCTGCTGGAGAGTCGGATAAAGTAAAAGCTGTTTGGTTAGAAGTAGCTGTAAAAGTGTCTACGGTAAGGTTAGAAGATTGTAGATTAATAAGGTTATCTACAATCACCTCTATCTTCGTGCCGTTTACTGGAGCTGCATCAAAAGTTAGTGTGCTACCACTAAAGCTAAATGTATCGTGGTGTTGCATAACACCATCAAGGAATACCATAGCATTAGCTTCTACGCCTGGGTTTATACCTACATCATATGCAGTTGCGCTAGAAGCCGCTGTAGCGTTGTAAACAGTTTGGTTGGCTGATTTAGATGCAATGTTCTCTTGTATGTCCGTGAGAAGCGCTGCAGTTGTTCTAAGCTGTACTGTAGAGCCATTAGCAAAGGTTCTTGCTGTTGTATTGTCTGATGCACGAACTACGGTCCATGTGGTGCCTGAAACAGCAGTAATCTTAACAATTTCAAGATTAGTGCCGTCAGATATCGTGGCGTAGAAATATTCTCCTGCGCCTACGGTAGGAAAGGTGCTACTGCTAGTAACGGATATGCTGGTAGCACTTGTACTAGTTATAGCCGCTGCTAGAGTAGTTTCGGCATTGTTTGTAAAAACTACGCCCATAAATTACTCCTATTTTAACTTACTGTTACAGTCCAAGTGATGGTCATTGAGTCAGCTGAACCCTTATTAACAACTGAGAATACTGTTCTACAAAGCATAGTTCCACCAGAAGAAGCTGTAAGTATACCTGCTTCTGTAACTGCACCTGTACCAGTACCTGCTGCAAAAGTAGCTACGTAAGTAACAACATTACTAGAAACAGTAGTACTTGTTAGAGAAACTCTACCAAGTTCTGTACCTAATGCTGTATTACCAGCAGCTGCCGCTGTCGTACCACTACCAACAGCCATGTGAGACATGGTGCTAGAGTTGTTCTTCATACGGTCTGCTACGTAGGCTTTACCTGCAGTAACCACTAAGTTGTCAATGTCACGTACAACTTCGCCATTTAGGCTAACTTGCAAACGACCTTTCATTTTTAGGTTGTCTTGTATTTTAGACATAATTACCTCGCTTTAAGCGTTTAACATACTATTATTAAGAGCCGAGACATTAATAGGCCCGCCTCCTCTTATCAATTCTACATCAATTGATTCAGTTATTGTAGCAGTATCTGCAAAAACTGGTGAAAAGGCAAATGCCGTACTTTCACTAATTGTTGCTGTTTCCGCTATAGTTCCCATAGCAAAACTAGCCGCATAGGCCTCTGCTACGGACACTCCTTCTGCAATGTCACCCGGCACGAACGAACTAGCGTAAGATTCGGACACGGAGATCCCTTCTGCGATATCACCCGGAGTGAACGCAAATGCAGAGGATTCTGACATTGTAACAATGTTTGTTTTGTTTAAATTACTTTCTGTAGCTAAGTCATCACTAGCAGAAGCTGTATCATCTAAGCCATAAGCATCCGCAAAATCACGTGAATAAACTACTGTTCTAGCTAAAGATTCGTCTACACTAAAGGAATCTTCTAATAAATTAGACATTTCTAAAACTTGAGAATCACTAAAAGAGTAGCTATCAGCTAATACTGTGCTGACATCAAAAACCTGTGATTCGCTAATAGTTACAGAATCAGATGGGTTTTTACCAAAAGCGTACGTATGGGACTCTGACACGCTAGTAGAATCCGCAAAATCTCTAAGATAAGTAACTACTTTACTAAAATCTTCACTTACAGAAACAGACTCTGTTAGAGCTTTTTGCATAGCATTAGCTAGCTGTTCTGTTATTGTTGGTGTGTCACCTAGTCCTTTATTAAAACTAAACACGTCCGAATCAGTAAAGCTAAAAGATTCTGCGTTGGGAGAGTTGTATTGAGCGCTAAAGTAAAGGTTTTTGGTGTCTGCATCTAAAAAGACATCTGCAGCAGTAAGTTGTTGAAATGCAACGATTTGTTGCATGTCTATGAATTGTACTGTAGTTTTTAAATGCTCAAATAAGCTTACAGCTTCTGTAGAATCTGTCTGTATTACCAGCTTTATCTGCTGGTAGTCTACTGTAAACTTGAATGCCATTAATCAAAGTCGTCACGTACTTTAAACTTTATCAAATCTTGCACTGTTTGGATGTTTCCATCTGACTTTGTAAACTCAAGTTCTCCCTCAAAAGTACCTGCGGTTGACCATGTTCCCGATGGGAAAGCTAAGATACAAGTGCCTGAACTAGGGGCAGAAAGTGTAGCTGTAATAGTAGATAACACTGTAGTTTTACCTACTTCTCTTATTCTTAACTTTACAGCACCTCCTGTTAAATTTACAGGAGCCCAAGTCGTACTATCTTCTATATCTAAAGTAGCACCAGAGGCAGCAGTATTGCTGTCTTTCAAGTTAAAAGTAAGTTCAGGGAGTGTATCTCCTACTACTAATTTTATTGTGTCTGAATACGCCATAACTAATTATACCTATAATGGAGAATAAAAGGGAGTTATGTCTTTTACCCTTAAATTTCCTGTTACTAAATCATACCCTTTTTCTACGGTGGGTCCAAGTGGACCTACCCACATAGGATCTCCATATCTTTTATCTTCCATAAACAAAGGAAGTGCTAAAGTAAAAGGCCCAAGCACCCCAGATCTATCTATAATCTCTGTACTATACTCACCCCAATCCATGCTTCGTGATCTTCTGTAGTTTTTATCTTCTGGGCTTACACCTGGTAAAACCCAAGCTAATCCAACTTTAAATCTTTCACGTAAATCAAACCCTAACATAGTTAATGGTAGTAAAGTTGCAGCACCTAAGAACAAAGGCACAGATGCACCTTTTAGTCCTGCTTCTGTATACCTAGCCTGCATTTCATTTATAGAACCGCCTACGACAGTTTTACCGTAAGCGTAGAAGAAAGATTTAAGTTGCCACACTAAAGCAAATCTAGGATCAGAAGCCAAAAGAGGTCTTTCTGCAGCATTTGGTCTTACTATAGACTCATCTACAAACCTAGCTAGAGCTAATTTTATTTTTTCATTACCTGCTTCATTAATATTACCGCCGCTCCAAGCCATAACATCATCTGCTGTTACACCTAATTCTTTTAAATATCTTATAGCTCTTTTGTCACCTGTTTTTGCTTTTTTAGCATTGTCTAATAAAAATGCTTTACCCATACCTGCTGCAAATACTCTAGTAAACTTAGTAAACTGTTCTAATCCTATAGCTCTAAAAAACTTATTGGTAAACTTTTTAGTGTTTTCACTTGTATATTCTAACTCGCCAGCACCCACAAACGTTTCCATCATTGCATCAATCCCAACAACTCCTATATCTTTAGCTAATGTTGCTGCTTCATTTGGGTCTTTTATCATATTAAAAATAGTACTGGCTGCAGTTCGTAAGGCTCCAAAGTCTTTAGAACGCAGTATTGGTCCTGCTAAATCTGGGAAAGAAGCAAAAGTAGCAAAAGTTAAAAGTGTAACTACGTTAAAAGCTAATCCTATTTGATTAGCGCCCCTAAACATTCCACTAGAGATTGGAGTTATTTTACCTAACATAGCCATAACCGCTTGCTCAGCTAGTTCTCTTTGCTTAGGGTTTTCTATTTGACTAAGCAACTCAGCAATTCTTTCTGGTCCACCTCTTTTATTTAATTCTGTTCTTTTTACTGTATTATCAATATATTTTTGCAACGCTCTGTGTGGGTCTTCTAATATCTCTGCATCTCTTAAACGTTTAGTAGGTACATTTTTATAAAGAGCTGCTCTAGATTTTATTAAACCTATATTATATTTAGCACCATCACTATCTATTTCTATTTCATTAGATATATCTGCAATTGTAGCCTCTACTGCTTCATTAGCTTCTTGTTCGCTTAAATCAGTCTCTCTAGTTGTACCGTCTGCGTTTTTATCTCCTTTTTTGTTAAACTCCATGAGTAAGTTTACTAGTTCTTGTTTCTTTTCAGGGTTACCTGCTACTTCTTCTATAAGTAAAGAACGTGGGAAGAAGTTAGAAAGTTTACCTATACCTATTTTTTCTAAACCTAATGAATCGTAATGTTCTGTTAGCCACTCTCTAATTCTTGCAGCTTGTGGTCCTAGTTGTTCTGTAGGTATAGTATTATCCTCAGCTTGTAAAAGAATATCCATTTTTTCTTGGGTCATTTCACCACTCTTACGCACTCCTAGAATATCTTGTATTTGAGTCATTTTAGCTCTAGCTATAGTAGTCGTTGCAGTAAGTAGTCCTATTGCTTCTGTAGTTTGTGGCTGTCCTCTAAACATTTGAGCTAATGCTTTACCACCTTTTCCATAGCCTCTAAGTAAATCATCTTTAGCAAGTAAAACCATTTTTATAAACTCGCCCACACCAAGGGCTGCTCCTGTTTCTCCTGTTTCTTTTAGTTTATTTACTGTTTGTTGTATTTTTTGTGGAGCTTTAGGATCGCCTAACGGTATCTCTTTGCCTATCTTTTCTACCGTTTGTTGTATCTCTGCACTTGCTAAATACTTTGTCATAAAATGACCCTCGTCATTATTTATTCTTTGTAACTCTACTACATAATCAGCAAAAGCAGGACTTACTCCATATCTTCTAGTAGCAAAACTGCTAAACTCTTTTACAAAAGCTTCTATCTTACCCGCTAAACGTTTGAAGAAAGAGTCTGTTTGATTTTGTGCTTTTTTTGTTTGATCAAGCAAATAAGAAGCTACTTGGTCTGACATCCATTCTATAAACCCCTGTTCATCATTTGTATATTGAGCAGTGTCGTTACCTTCCCTGTCTTTATTAAATGCATTAAGCAGACTTTGTCTTAACTTAGGTATATTTAAAGTTTTTTCTAACTGTTCTCTTACAAAAGAGTGGCCTATTTCGTGGGCTACAACAAATGCCCTAGCTCCTTGTTCCGCTTTATTTAAACCTTCTCGGGTTTGTACAAGAATAACATCAAAGTTTGCGCCTTGAATGTTTAAGCCTCTAGTAGATTCTCCGCTATCTGGAGCTAATCTTCTTAAACCATTTTGAACCCTGTTTAGTAAATCTGCATCTCCTTCTAAAGACTCTAAAGTAATATCTTCCGTGGTACTAAACACTCTATAAGCTTTCTTTAAACCTAGTTTAGTATTAGCAATACGTTGAAAGTCTTTAAGAAAAGTAGCGCCTAAGTGTTGCTCAACTACACTAGTAAAAGAAACACCGGGTTTAGGGCCGCCTGTTCTTGTAGAAGACCCTTTAGCATATGGGTTTTTAAAAAGTCTTCTGTTAAATTCGTTTTCTAACCTTTCGTCTGGTGTAGGTTCTTTCCCACCTTCTTTCTCTTCTGCTACTTGTTCTATATCTTGTCTAGGATCAGCCCCAACCTGATTTACTGTATCTTTAACATTAACACTAGATGCTCTACCCCTTTGTAAATCATTTAAAGTAAACCTCTCTTTACCTTTATTTTTTGTGTAAACGATAGCCCCTGGGTCATTAAAAGCTGCGTCATCTATAAGTTTGCCGTCATAAAATAACGCATAGTTACCTTCTAAAGAACCTAAAATAAAAGCAAGTCCATCTACAGCGCTACCAAACTCATCTGGAGAAAAACTTTCTCCAAAACGCCTTGCAAGAATCCTGCCTTGATTAACAAGAGTTGGCATATCTATCCCTACAGGCTTACTCATCTCAGGTGTTTCTATTGTAAACCTACTATTTCTTGCTCTTCTTTTTGCTAAGTTAACTGATTTAGTTATGTCTGCAGGACTAGGTTTAGTTATCCCTGAGGTATAACCCATGTTGTATTTAATTAAATTAAATCCGCCCCTATCAGTATTTTCGTTAATTTTATAAAAAGCACCAGATGGGTCGTTTACATTTTCTTTTATAAAAGCTTTTAGTAAACTTTCTGAATATCTTTTTTTATTTACGTTTTCTTCAAACTCTCTCTCAAACTCTGTTGGAACTAAAGACTTGGCTTCTTCTACTAAAGCTTGGTCGTAAGTGATATCAGTAGAAGGTATAGCCCAAACTTGTGTACCTTTTTGTCTAGGGGTTATAGGGTCAAGAAAAGAACCTCTACCCTCTTCTACAGCAGTAGGCTCGCTAACATCAAATATATTTCCTAATTCTTCTTCCTCTGTTTGAAAAGACTCTTGCTGTTCATTTTCATCTAACCCCTCATCCTGCATAGCGTCCATACGTTCTTCTACAACACTATCTAAATCTCTAGTTTTTACTTCAAAACCTGGGGTATTATTTATTACAGCTTCTGCAGCTTTTAAAGCATCTGCTTCTCCCTCTTTTGTAACAGACTGTTCCCAAATAACATTACCATTAGGACTTACTACACTAACTGCAATACTATCTCCTGGAGCTCTTTTTCTTGTATACCCGTTATTATTTGCTAACCACTCATCTAAAAGATCTCTACTAAGAGCATTTGTAGACATATAATTAGCAAAAGACTCCGCTTTTTGAGGATTAATAGTGTACAAAATTCCTACTTTATTTATATCTACCGCTTGCACGTTTGGGTATTTTTTTTGTAATTCAGCTTCTAGTCCACCTTCCATAGTTTTTCTGTTAGCTTCAACTACCCAAACGAAATCTTTATTTATGGTTGAGTTATCCATTGCTTCAAATTGATCTCTAAGAGAAGCTTCGCTTTCTGGTAAAACTTCACCTGTAACTTTATCGAATTCTTCTTGTGCAGCAATAGCATAGCCCTGTTTCATCATATCGTAGCTTTTACCGGCTAAAGCCGAGGGAGTACCAATAGCAGTACCTACACCTACGCCACCAAAGAACCCAGCAAATAAAGCATTAGCCCTATCTAAGTTAGCCATAGCTTGCGTGTAATCTTCGTCTATTCTAAATTTTTGTTGCACGGAAAGTTCTTCTTGTCCTGCTTCTGCTAGTCCTTCAGCCACCGCAGTAGTGCCTGTAACTTGAGCAAGTCTACTTCTTCTACTTTGTATAGAAGCATCTTGTAAAGTATTAATACCTTTTGGTGTTTTTTTATTAATTACACTTGCTACAGATTTTGCTACAGCAACTTCACTACCTAAACCAATTGCAGCAAATGCACCACCTTGTGCGAAAGAAGCAATAGCATCATCTGCTGTAGTCATTCCTTGTTCTGCGTAATCTCCAAAAGCTATACCAGTACCCATTACTTGTTCTTGAGACCCAGCACCTGCTAACGCTCCTACTTTAGCGCTAGTGCCACGTCTTTTACTTCGTATAAAAGCATAAAGATTATTAATCATTGTTTCTTCGTCTGGGGTAAGAGGATCAAGTTTAGTAGGTCTTTTTTTAGCTTTATTTGCTTCTATAGCTATATATTTATTTACAACTTTTTGTACAGTTTTACGATCTCCTGCTTCTTTTGCTATGCTAGTTGGTAATACAGATTTAGAAGCTGCTTTTGTAAGCGCTTTAGTCCCTACGGTTCTACCCACAGCAGCAGTCGCCCCTACTCCTAAACCAGCACCTGTCATAGCTAAACCTATACTAGCTACAGCAGAGGGTACGAATTGACCAGTTGCTTGTATTGCTTGGTTTATAAAACCCCCAAAAGTAGGTTCATCTAAAAACTCTTCAAAAGTATCCATATTTGCAAGATAATAAGAAGAAGATTCTGTAACTCTATTAGCAGAATCTAATTTGTTTTGCATCTTATCTTCTTGCCCCATAAGAGCATTTAAGGCTGCGCCAAAGTTAACAGTTTGTGCAGCAGTATTTTGCACACCTGTATCTATTGCGGCTCTAAATAATTGAAAAGGGTCATCTATAACTTCGCCTTGGGGGGCAGCAGTACGAGAAGCAGAAGCGCCTATTAGGTCTGTTTCGTTCCCCCTTGGCTCAGTGGAAGTGGCGGAGACACCTATTAAGTCTGTCTCAGTAACCATTTATTTTCCTCTATTGTCTTTAGGTATAGATTGTATAAAAGTAGCCCTAAAGTCTGAATCAAGCCCGCCGTAAAAAGCAGCTAACTCTGGAGCTTTTATACTTTGCTCAGCTTCGGTGCCTGAACCGGGTTGAATTAAAAATATTTCATTTATAACCTCTCGACCATTTACTGTTTTAGTGTTTATACGAACTCTTTGTAAAACTTCGGAAGGGCTGCTTGCGGCATTTGCATACTGTAACCAATCTGACCACCAATCAGGTAAATCTACAGAACCTATGTTGTTTGCTAAAGCTAAGAAATATTCACCATGTAATAGTTTAGTTGCTGCTTCATCTTGGCTAGTTGCGTACCTAACTTTACCATTAGGTTGAATTGTAAAACCATTATTGTTTTTTATAGTTGCAAAAGCGTTTCTAACTTGAGAAGTTAATTGAACGTCTTTTTTAGGGTCTTTATACTTACTTCGTATAACATTATCATCTTTATCTTTTTTAGTAACAAAAAACTCTATATCAGTAATATAGTTATATTTATCTTGAAAGTCTGGATATAATTCAGCCAGTCTAGATTTTCTAATAGCCTCATAATTTTTAAGTATACTAGCGTCTGTAGCTGCTGCTGTATACCTATCTTGCCCAGGGGTTCCTACATCAAATAAATTATAATTTTCTTTAAAAGAATCTTCAAAACTACCGCCTGCTAATCTAGCGTTTTCTGCAATAGCAATAGCTACTAAAGCTTTACTTACATTTACATCTCTATCCACTACAGGTGCTGCTTGAAAAGAAGCTGCGTCTGTAACATTGTGTTTTTGCACATATGTTTGTGCTCTTTGTATTACGTCTGGATCTGCTCCAAGTTCTTGGTATTGTTTAGCATATTGTGTTATGTGTGCATTAAAACCTGCAGGATCTGTTTTAGGGTCAGGTATTTCAGGTATTCCTTTATTTTTTACAGTTGCATCTAATCCATCGTCTCCGGTTGACGTAGCTACAAGATTAAAACTATTTGGCTTTTCTTCGCTAAGACTACCAGACAAATAACCTCTTGGATCTTCTACAAATTTTTTAAACTCTTCAGGATTATCTTTAAAAAACTTTTTAGTATCTGCTAAATTTTTATTATTAATAAAATCAGCAGGAAGAAATCTACCTAAAGGATTAGGGTCAATGCCTGCAGCTTTTCCTAACTTTTCTAAATTTTCTTGTTCTTCAGTACTTATCTGTGCGCTGTCAATGTTACGTAACTCGTCACGTAACCCTTTAATTTCTTGTGTAACAATTCTATTTACATTCATATTAACTAAAGACTCTTCCCTTTTTACTAAGTCTTTTCTTTGCCCAACTGTAAGTTGATCCATTTCTTCATCAGATAGCCCAAAAGGATTTTTGTTATTAGGATCTGGTATGTAATTTCTAAATTTAGGATTATTTATAATTGTAGTATTAAATTGTTCAGAACTTGCTCCGTAAGGGCCTGTAACTTGTGGAGATTTTTTAGTTATATTTTTAGCTTCTTCTAAACTTATAAAACCAGAAGGGGTTTCTCCAGAAGGGGTTTCTCCAGAAGGGGTTTCTCCAGAAGGGGTTTCTCCAGAAGGAGTATCAGCGGGAGCAACGCCACCAAGTCTTTTCTTTTCTTCTGCAAGCTCTGCTCTTATTTGTGCAGCTTGGCCTGGACTAATTTGCTCATTCTCTACTGCTTGATTTATTTCTGATATAGTAGAACCATAATCATCTTGCTCAGCACCTATTGTTTCTACACCTTGCCTTTTACCGCCAGCGTAAACCATGTCCCCACCAGCAACAAGACTTTTATTGTAGATAATAGACTGATCAATCATTTCTAATAAATCTTCGTCGCTTATCTCAGCAACTATATCATCTTGTCTATTAGTCAACCCGAGAGTTTTAGGAAAAAAACCTTGGGGGGTATCGACTTCTAAAATATTACTGCCACGTTGAGCATCGTATCTTACTTTACTAATCTTACCTTTTGCTCTTTTGTTTGTGTTTACGTCTGTGTAAGAACTTGCTACAGGGTCTGCTGTCAGAATACTAGTAATTAACCTTTCATTGACTAAATTACCATTTTTATCTCTTTTTAAAAGTTCAGCTCTACCTCTTTCATTTAAGGTATTGTTTACTAGAGTAGTACTTGTGCCATCTTCATTTTGAGTGGTAGTTGTACCACCTTGATATAAAAAATTATTATTAGATAAAATTCCTAAGTCTGAAACTATACCTTCTTTTCGTTGGTCCGCTACTAATTGATTACCTTGTAACCCTCGTAATCTTGCATTTGTTCTTATGCTCATTTTATATACCGAAAAGCGCCCCTAGTGCTGTTACTCCTAAACCAACCATATTTCCATGATGTTGAGCTTTTGCATTTTTATATGCAGATGCCCTATTAGCAGCCATACCTGCAGCATCACCTAAACCACTTAAAGAATTTTGATTAATTCCTTGCCCGATACCTATTAACTCATTCAATAAAGCATCATTTACTTGTCTTTGTTGAACTCTAGCATTATTTAAAGAACTAGTAAGCCCTAGTTGACCCCCTCTTTGTAAAGTTCTTTGTTGCTCTTGTCTTTGGACATTTGACAAGCCGGCCCCACCATATCTTTCTATATTTCGCTGTTGTACTTGTTGAGCTATTTGATTCTGCCTAGCTTGATCTTCTCTAGCTTGTTTTATTAAAGAATCATCATCAGTAAGTTTTAACAATCTTTCTTCAAAATTTCTAAAATTATTTACATAATCATTATAATCTTGTCTAGTAATGCCAGCAAAAGTAGCTTCAGGATCACTAACAGTAGGAAGATTAGAAACAACATCCCTTGTGTTATATCTTTTGTCCATATTATATAAATCGTCGTATAACATATTATTGCCCTATACCCTGTGCTGGTAAAAACTTGCTAAAAAATCCTTTGTTTTCTTCTGCACTATTAGCATCTTGATACCCTAAGTTTTCCTGAAAGTTTTGTCCCATTTGCCCTACCATTTTATTGGCTGCTTTAAAATTAGCATTTCTTCTTGCTTGTTTTGCCCTAGCAAAGTTTAATTGCTTACTAGATTCTATCCTTGCAGCTTGAGATAAACCAGACTGCGCATCCGCCTGCATACCTCTAGCATTTTTAAGGACATTTACTTGATCGCCTCTTTGGGCTGCTAAACCCTGTGTTCTACCTTGAAGTTGTTGCGCTCCAGCTGCTGAAGCTAAATCTGCTGCTGCATCTACAGATTGTGCGGCTAGTAAGCTAGGTCTGCCACTTAGGGCTTGCATAGTGTCAGCTTGGGCTCTACCTGTAGCCACGCCTGAATAGTCTTCCGTACTGCTTCTATCTCTTAGCTCTGTAAGTTTAGGTAAATACTTTTGTCTAAAATAATTTTTTTCAGCTAAAGATACAGAAGCAAGAGCTTTTTCTTGTTCGCTTGCTTTAAAGTCTGAACTTTTTGGTTTACTACTCATTTACTTTTTTCCTATATATTCGTGTGTCTAACTCCCAACCTATTGTTTTAGTGTACGATTCCATCTCTGGAACTCGTGATCTCGCTTCGAGATACTTACAACCTGCTTCTTTTGCTAGGTTATCAAACCACTCATTGTGAGCTAACCAATTATGCCCACCTTTTTTATAAGTATACGCTATCCATAGCAGTAATGTCTTGTCTTTTGTAAACGTATCAACCTCTACGGTTAGTATCAAAAAACCTACAGGAGAGGTGTAAAGGAAAGCTCTTTCGTTTACACACTCACTGTAAACATCTTCGGGGATATAGGTAAGATGCGGATTTTCTTTTAAAATATCAAGGATACCTGTTCTTATAACATTCCAACACTTTCTTATGTCAGTATAAACGGGTTCCTCAATAGTCGATTTCCTTTCCGTACCTTCCATACCGTCTCCTTGGCATTCCTATTCCCTTGTACTTAACAGTTCTTTTTACCCCAAGATCTCCGCCTCGGGCCCTTAATTCTGCTTGTTTCGTTTCAATATTAAATTGAAATGAATATTCTTGTGACGCGCCAATGTCTGTCCATTCTTTGTTTGGCATACGTAATAATCTGTATAAAGTCCCATATATAATTGCATCTCTATATTGATTAGATATTGTAGTATCTATGTTATTGCTAGTTCTGGTAGGTTTTAAAGCAACACTAGCTATAACTTGTTTAGCCCCACTTGGAACAGGCACTATCCAAAAAGTAGTCGGGGTTTTCTGTAAATACACATGAGGTTGGCCTGTTTTATCTCTCCAATCTGGATAATTTAACTCTAAGCTACGTGGGCTTATGGGGTCCATATCATTACCATCGTGCGTCATTAATAATACTTGATGAACTTCAGTCCCTACTGGTATGTCAAAATCATATTCATAGACCCCTGAAATAGTATTAAAAGGGTCCATATCTAAAATATAAGCTTTTGACCTTTCACAAAATTCTATAGTTGCAGCTCTTAAATGTTGTTCTACCAAAGAATCTGGACACATAGGAACGTAAGGTAATATTTCTTTAACTAAAGAAGAAAAAGAAGCCATTATTAATTACCTCCCATAGAAGCTGCAGTTGCAGTAGTTACAGGGTCAATATTTGGGTCTAAAAGACTTTGAGCTTGTCCACCTTGGCCCAAGCTAGCAGTAAAAAGTTGATAATGACTACCTGCTCTTTGCGCATTTGATGCATATTCTGCGTCTTTCATATATGCTTTATACAAAACAAAGTCCACAATAGCATTTCCATAAATATCATCAACGTAAATTGTAGAAGAAGTGCCACTTAAATCTGTAGGTGTTCTAGAAAAAACAATCTCTACGTACGCATTACCAGATACCCCTGGATACACGTAATACTTTCTTGGGTCATCTTCATCAAAAATATAATTTTTGACAACAGTACCATGCGCAGAGTGCCCTGTTACAGTGGGGTCATGCCAGTCAGGGTCTTGCGCATTTAAAATATCAGAACTTACTAATCGAATGGCTCTTTTACCTGTAGCACTACTTCCAGTTGCTGACATGTTACGAACTACTTTTATTAGTCGTAGACCAACATCCGGTATAGTTTGTTCTGTTCCAGTAGCTAATTGAACATTAGCATGGTCTGCAGATGCTTCAGGTCTAAGGTTTACAATTTCCCTTTGAGCATCATTAATATACCTAAGTAATTCTGCTTCTGACCACCTAACACTCGTAGTATCTTGTAAGGTATCTTGCACCCTTGTAATTATATTAGCGCCTGTAAGTGTACCTGCCATAAGTTACTCTGATTACTGTGCAGCTTTTATTTCTTCAATCAAAGTAGCTTTCTTTTTTCTTCTGTCTAATTCAATACCTAAACTACGACCATGTGCTTCTAATTCTATTTTAGTCATACCTTCTAAGCTAACTGAATGCTGTTCTACTACTGGCTCTTCGATTGTTTCTTGTTCTACTGGAACTTCTTCAGCCGCTCCACCAGAATCTTCGTCTATTACTGGAGGTTCTTCCACAACAGGTGTTGGCATTTCGCCTTCGTATTGTGTACATCCCTCTTGTAAGCAAAGCAAACCAAGTTCGTTTGAAACTTCTTTTGGTACTCCTGCTTTTAAAGAAATACTTGCGCCCCAAGTTGAAGCTATATATTTATCATCACTAGAAATTATTATCATTTTTTAATCCTTAAAATATGGGTGGTCATAATTAACCACCCATAAAATATACCACAATTAATATGCTACATCTAATCTTATAACACCAAAGTCTTCAACTTGACCTGTGTGGTCAGAATTGTACTTAGGCTTTTTAAGACCAAATATTTTACCAATTGATATACCGTTTTGGTTTCCATAGTCAAATGTGTCTTCAACTATCTCAGGGATACCAATGTCAGCCATAGCTAATGCTTGAGCTCCGCAGAATAAACATGCAGAACCATTAACATCAGCGTCAGCACCCCATTTGTACCCAGCAGCACCAGCATTTGATGATGTACCAGTTGTAGCACCTTGAGTGTTAAACACATGTCTGAACTCATGTACCATGATTCCATCAACCATTAAGCTTGATGAACCAGAGAATAAGCTAGACTGAGGTCCTCTGATACCAGCTTGTCTTACGTTAGCAAGAAAATCTGAATCGAGTTTTAAATCAGCCATAACTTGTGGTGTTACGAAGAGATGATATGTCTCGTCGTTACCCGCACCTCTTAGACCTCTGATGTATTGATCTTTTGCATAAGCTTTTAGATCAACAATAGCACCATAAGTTAGTTTGTCAGCTGCAACAGTTGCAGTAACATCACCAGCTACGATACCATTTGTAGCATCAAATCTTCTATGTCTATTTGAGGTAGGAGCAGTTACGTCAGATGAGAACGCAAGGTCACCAAGATTCTGTCCAGAATTTTGAACAGGTCTTAATGCACCGTTGTTCTTAAGTGTGTAACCGATACCACTTAGAGTTAAGAATGCTAATTGGTCCATTCTGTCAGCCATTGCGTAAGCAAGTGCATCTCTAGAATGTTCCCTAAAGTTCACAACTGATTTTTGATCATTCATTCTACCTGAAAGTCTGTTCGCAAATCTTAGTTGATCAAGTTGTACAACAATGTCGAAAGCTCTTAATGACTCTTCATTACCTTCTAAAGTATTGTCTCCAACGATACCATCACCAGTCATATCGGCTAAAAGTGTTAATACAGCTCTAGCTCCTTTTTCTGATTGAGTAAGTTCAGATATAGTCTGAACCATAGCATTGGATCCGCTACCTGCGAATTGGTTGATGAAGGACATATTCCTAGCGACACGCCAAAAATCACGTGACCAGATGGTAAGTTGTTCACTGGTCAACGCGGCAAAGTTTGTATTTGCCATGATAATTCTCCTTATCAAAGTTGTTTAAAAACCAGTCGTCTTTTGGAGCGACTACCTATCCGTATACCCGTTATCGTGGGGGGGACGCTCTCGTTGTTTGCGGATTACGACTCCGGTTAGTTTTACGCTCTAACAAGCGAAAACGATTTTTTACAGGAACGACCCTGGTAAGATATCGCTCTTACGTGCGAAATTATTCTAGTTATACCACAGTTTATCCGAAATCGCCACGCATTCTTTTTAAAGTTTCTGCGGGCAATGCATCGAATTCTTCTGTAGACAATACATCTAAATCTATTTTTTTCTCAACTTTATTTTTACCTTTTAAAGTAGGAGGTTGAGATTCAGCAGCTTCTATCTTTTTAGTAGTATTAGCTACTTTTTTCTTTTCTACTATTTTTTCATTAACTACATCTTTTTTTGGTTCTTCTGTTGATGATGTAGGTTTGATTACATATTTAGCAGCTTTATCTAGAGCATCTGCTCCTGAAAAACCCTGTATTATAAAAGCATCTCTAAGGTCCATAACCTCTTGTGTTAAGTCAGCATTATAAGTAGCGCTTGTTTCATCTAGCTCTGGGTGAGCAGTTTGTAATTCTACAGCTTTATTTTGTAGGGCTACAGCTTCTGTACTTTGTTGTACAGTTTGGCCCATACGTTCTTGTACTTCAAACAACATAGACTTACGTTCTGCATCTCTAATCTCAGATCTTAAATTAGCAGCTTTTTCAGCTTCCCCATTTAAAATATGTTCTTGATACTCTATTTCTTTTGCAGCAAAATCATACTCAGGTGCTTTATCTATTGTTTCTACCGGGTTAGTTGCTTCTTGTAGTTGTTTTGTTAAAGCTTTCTGTTTAGCTAAAACTTCATCAAACCTAGATTTTGGAATCATAGGCTCTTTTGGTTCTGGAGTTCCTTCTTGTACTGTTTCAACAACCGGTTGTGTATCTGAGTCATCGTCTTCCAATACTGTTTCTTCTCCTGTGTCTTCTGTAACTTCAGTTTCAGTTTCAGGTTCTTCTGTTTCTTCTGCCTCTTCAATTTCTTCTGCTGGTTCTTCTTCAGCCTTAAGCTCTTCAACTTCTTCAACTTCCGCCTCCTTTGGAAATTCTATTTCTTCTTCTTCTGTTTTAGGTTCTTCTTCAAAGTTTAGATCAACTTTAAACCCTTCTGCATCCTCTGCTGTCTTTTTATCAGCGCCAGGTATGCCATCAAACATTACTTTATCGTCTGTTGATGTTTCAGTTTTTTTATTTTTTGCCATAATTAATTACCTCCTGTGGTTTTCATGGCTGCAGCGGCCATTTTAGCTGCTGCGGCAGTATCGCTTTGGTCTTTACGCATCTGATTTGTTAATTCAGATAATTTTTCGCGTAATCCTAATTCTTCACGTTTGGTCTGTATCTTACTCTGTAACTCAGCAACCTTCAACTGTGGGTTGTTTTGTTCATTTTGAGCTTTTGCCATATTTAACTCTGCTGAAGTTTGTAAATTAGTTACTTCTGCTTCTAGTTTAGCTATCTCAAGCTGAGTACTTCTAATTTGTGATTCCATTTGGAATTGTTGCAACTGTATTTGTTGCTCAGAGGGAGGAGCAGTTCCTTCCATTTGTCTTATTCTTTCTGCTATGTCAGCTTTACGTGACAAGTGTGAATACTCTACTATCATATCATTTGGTATTGGTACTCCGACCCCTCTAAGTTCAATAGCTTCAGCAAACTGCATTTCATCAAAGTTATCTCTAGCAGGAGCAGTACCTACAACAACGTCATACTCTCCAATAGTTAAATCGTTTATAACCATGCCTTCTGGAGTCATTTCATTTACTTTTAATTTTTGTCTTGGTTTATAAGGATCTGATTCATCGGTGATTTGAATTATACGTTCTTCTGTGTAGTAAGTCTGAATCATTTGTAGGACTTTTTCTGCTAAATATTGTCTAGTTTTAGCAAGGTTGTCTAAAGGTACTTGTAACAATAAAGACCCTCTACCTTGTTTAGCTTGAATAGCTACACCAGATACTTCTGGGCTATCCATACCGAGCATAGCATCTGTAATACCGCTTATTTCTTTTATGTTCCTTGCAGCTTTTTGGCCTAATCTATCTAAACCAGTAGGTATTTGGTTAGGTGGTATTTTACCGGGTGGGGTAGAACCTCTATTATATTCTAAAACTAAACCTGTCTCAGCCCCGTGTTCTTCTAAATCGTCTGCGGTCATACCAGACAAAGAACCAGATTCTACAATCCACCCGCTATTTGCAGTCGTATTAACGATGTGCAGTTCTTGAGAAGTTATTTTGTTAAGTTGTTCTTGTGGAGACAACAAATTTCTTACCATCCCAAACGGTTTGCCTCTACGAAAGTATGGAAAGTATGGCACGATTGTAAAATGGTCATATGGAGAATAGTCATCGAATAACACTACGGTATCTGCGGTCACAGTCCAACGGACTCGTCGCATTTTTTTAGAAATAATATCTAACCCATAATCATCAGCAAACTTTTCTCTTTTCTTTTTACCCCAAGCGTTTGGGATTTTTCTTTTATCCCCAGTAACTGGATCTACATAATACATACAATCATCGAGTTTATAATACTGCCTTTCGATAACACGAATAGACCTAAGCATTCGTGCATTTTCTGGATCCCCCGGATACTGTTGTCCGTAATTATATTCGTCTGTATCTCCGTACCTAGACTCTTCAAACTCCATAGAATCAGCACCTAAAGTTGTACCTGTTTCTGCTAAAAACCTTAATTTATCTGCTTTGTCTTGACCATAAGTTTCTTCTATCTCATCTATGCTCATCCATTTACTTTCAAATATTTCGTTCCAAGTTCTTGGGTCATAGTGTTTTGCATCTGGGTCAATAAGAATATCTAATGGGTCTTTTGCTTCAATTCGAATTTCACCATTTACATGATCATCAAAGTCTACACGAACATCAAAATATCCTCTGTCTTGAATAAGACCATCAGAAAATATTTGAGCTTCTACCCAATCAAGTTTGTTGTTGTCTGAAATTTGAGCATAAACTTTAGTTAGAACGTCAGCTATATCTTGGTTGCCACCACCTCTAGGTTTATATTGTATGTCTGCTTTTTTTGTGCTTTGTTCTGCTAAGACAGCGTTAATTGTTGGTAGTATAGTGTTAATAGTTAAAGCTGGTCTGCCTTGGTCGTCGAGTTGTTGCATATCAAACTCGTCCCACTGTTCGCCACGATAATAAGCATCGCATTTTTTTGCCATGTGAATATAGTCTTCGTGGCCATGGTCTCTAGCACGCACATAGGCGCTAAACTGAGTTTTTGCTAAAGTTAATTCTTCGGCTTTTGTTAACTTCTTTTTTGGTTTTTTTGTTGTATACGCCATTTATGCACTCATTGCCGATTTCTTTTTCGACCCTTTTGCTATTAATTCTAACCTATCTCTCCAAGAAGGTACATGTTCTGGTGATTCATAAAAAGTAGCATACTCCATAATCATTAAACCAACCCAAGCCAAAGCGTCGACCTGATCATCATGCACGCCGTTAGGGAAACGCAAAAGTTCAGCAACCATGGTGCCTGTCCAAACAGAATCTGCAGGGAAGTAAACTCTACCCTGTTGCATCCTACCTTGAATCGCTCTTGCTCTTGCTTCTTTATCACGTCTTCCTACTTTTAAATCTTTAAAATATGCAGAATGTAATCTACGTTCTGATACACGTTTTTCTAAAAACGGCCCGATAGCCATCTCAATATGGCCTCTCTCAATACCAACAATACCAGGTCTCCATTGTTCATACAAATCTAATATTTTTTCTACAAGTTCATAACCGTCATACTTGCCCCGGACAAGGTCAACTACGAACATATTATCGTACTCATCAATACCCACTACAATGCCAACAGAAAAATCATTTCTGTCTCTTTGTCCGATAGCTAAGTCCCACGCACAATAATAACGAAGTCTATCATAATCTATTTCATCTGGCTCATAATATCTAACCATTTCTCTTGTAAAATAATCACCCTCATCTGATACTGGATTTTGTTGGTATAGCGCAGTCCAATCTCTTGGACCAATTGCACGTTGAATCATCTCTAATGATTCTAAATTATAACGTTCGGGATGCAGGGGCTCGCCGGCTGCACGAAACTCTTCATCTTCTTCTGCGACTGCAGGATACTTAACTACTTCCCATGCGTCTGCTCCATCTTCTTCTGCAGTTAACAATTTACCAGCTAAGTCATCATCGTGCCACCTAGTCAGAATGACTAGTATACCCCCACCAGGGGAAAGCCTTGTATAAGCAGTAGAGGTATACCAGTCCCACGTGGCCTCTCTGTTATTTTCTGACTCTGCATCTTCTCGGTTTTTTACCGGATCATCAATTAATAGTACGTGCGCACCTTTACCTGTGATACCACCACCAACACCAGCTGCTACATAACCACCGCCCTCGGTTGTTTGCCAAGACTCCACAGATTGTGAATCTTTATCTAGTTTTGTGTTTTCAAACACATTTTTATAAGTAGGTTCTCTTAAAACTTGTCTAACTTTTCTAGAGAAACTCATAGCTAATGAACCAGAATACGAACAGCTAATAAATTCATGACCAGGGTTACGTCCTAAATGCCAAGCAGGGAAAGCTATACTGGCTAGAGTAGATTTGCCGTGCCTAGGAGGCATAAACAACATTAATCTGGGAGATTTTTTCTCTGCCACATCTTGACTAAATTTTTCTAGTCTTCTGCAGACATCTTTATGAACCCACCCTGCTTGGTAATCGTGATTGAACTTTTCTACAAACGGCAACATACGTTTTCGCGCTAAAATACGCAATGCAAGTTCTTTTTCTGCTTTTAACTGTGCATTTTCTTCTTTTTTGTTTATTTTTGGTTGTTTTTGGGGTTGTGGGAGCTGATCTGCCTCATCGGCAGCACAATATACGCATAACCCTTTAGGTAATACGAGATTATCTGCCAAAAGTTTTTTACACTTATAGCATTCTACTTTTTTATGCTCCATTACTTAATATTTATAAGTTTTTTTCTTTTTTGTAGCCTTTTTCTTCTTTTTTGCCGGTTTTTTCTTACCGTATCCATATCCTGGCATATTTTTTCTCCTTTTTTAACATTTCCAACGTTTTCTGGCCTGTCTTAGCCTAGAATTTGGGTTTTTAGCCGCTTTTGGGAACTTTTTCATCTGTCCTGCGCTTCTTGCGCAGTAAGATTTACGTCTTTTGGCTGCTTTTGAGCCTTTTTTAACCTTTCCCGTTACTGCTGTCTTTAATTTTGATCCTGGGTTCTTCCTTCTATAGGCTGCTACGCCTGCTTTGGTCATCCCAGCGCCTTTTTTCGTTGGCCTAAAGTTTTTTTTGTTCCTTTTAGGCATATTATCTCTTTTTCTTGGCACGAGTCCTCCTTTTTACTGCTGGTTTTCTCTTCCTAACAATAGTTTTTACGTTACGTGGCTTCCCGCCTGGATTCCCCGCTGCACGTTTTCTCTTTACTGCGCTTTTACGTTGAGCTGCAGTCATAGACCGAGCTTTCGAACGTGGTACGCATTTCGGGTACTTACGTTTACTTTTACCTTTCGCGGATTTTCTACCGCAGGCTTGATACTTGCCCTTTTTCTTTGGGGCACCAATATCAACCCAATCGCCCTTGGGGCCTTTTCCAAACCATGCGGTTAGGCCACCAGTAGGCTTAGCCATTATCTGTAGCCGCCACCACGTTTTTTGTAAGTTCTAACTAGCCAACCATTGGCGTATGCCGAAGGATAGACCTTAAACTTCCGTTTAGCTTCAGCTTTTACCCTTGCATATAAGGTTGGATTAGTTGGCTTCGCGCCACTTTTCTTTTTAGTAGTTTTTCTTTTTGCTGGCATTTTTACCTCCTGTCTTTGGTATGCTCTTATACTTATTCATCTTCTTCGCAAATTTTTTCATATTGCTTGGGTGGGGGGCATTTATTCCTGTACTTTTCATTATTTTTTACCTTTCTTTACCATTTTTTTCTTTTTAGGTTTTTTACCAGACATCTTCTTTGGGGGTTGATTTATACAATGCATTTTTACGCTCCGCCGTAATTTTTCTTAAATTTATTTTTTATATCTTTTGCGCTCATGCCAAAGATAGTTGGTTTTTTCTTCTTTTTTGACCCTTTTTTCATAGGTGCCATTGTCTGCATTTTTTTCGCGGGTTTTCCAAAACCTGCATTAGCATAAGAAGTAGTATTTACTTTTGCTACGTTATTATCATTGTTGCCAATGGTATCGTTTTTCTTTTGGGTTTTCTTTTTACTTGAAGTGCTCATTATTTTTTTCCTTTTTTCTTTTTTGCCTTAATTATTTTATCCTGCAAAAACTTAGGCAAAGTTTTTTGAGCAGAAGTTAGTTTACGTTTTTTCTTTCGGGCTCTGGTAGCCATTTCTTGTTTACTAGTCATTATCTTCTCCTTTAGGTTCTAAATATTTTGTATCTACCCCAGCTAATTTTAATAGCTCGGAATCTGGTAGCCTTTCTAATCTTTCTAATTTATCGACATTTATATTAACTTGGGTTGCTTGCTCGGGAGCAAATAGACCGTGGAGCTTGCATAGAGAATCGACAACATTTTTTTCTTCGGTAGAAGTTGATGATTTACGGTGAGCTTCTAAATACATTTGGGTCGCGGTGTTACGATCAAACTTAACTTCTTCTCGCATCTCTTCTCTTAGATATTGTATAGCTTGTTGTACCTTTGGTTTTTTAAAAACTTCGTACACTGAATCCTGGTTCTTGTACCCCGCTGCACGGCCCGCGGCCGCTTTACTCATGCCACGTAAAAAATACAAAATGACTCTTTCTTCTTGGACCGAAAGCTCGGACAACTTTACTCCGGCGTAGGGAAAATGAGACTGAAGTTCAATTCTGTCTTCATCGGTAACCTCAACTGCTTGAGAAGTTAGTAAGCTCATGTGCTCAAAATAACACATTGAGGTGTATCTTGTAAATTTTTTGTTGAAAATTTTTTTTGAAAAAATATGAAATATATCGCTCATACATCTTCTCCTCTATCATCACAGACCCTACTCCGACCCCGATTCGTTTTCCGTTGACACTTTTTAGTTTCAGTCATTGGAACCTTGTATTGGTTTTTTCTACGCTACGCTATGTTTACTACTTGGTGTCTACCTCGCGGACTCCTATAGTCCACTCGGTAGCCATCCGCTTAGGAAGAAAAAGAACCGTCGGTAGCATACGCTACTCGACGGAGCAGGTAGGTATGTGTATTTGTTAGTGTCAGACTCGTAACACATTACTACAGTAATATTCAATCGTTAATTCAGGAGCAGGCACTAGCAACTACTATCATATTAACTTATATTCAAAAGGAGTAAATCATGAATATATCTAAAACTATTGGTAAGTATAGTTACCACATACACAAGGCTATCAAAACTATCAAAGCCCCTAACATAAAGAAAGCTGTTAGCTCTACTAAAGAGCAAGTCGTAGCTGGATACACAGAGGCAATGGTTGAAGATACACCTAAACAAATGACCTTCAACTTTGGAGGTGACAAATGAGTAACTATATAGCTAACGCATTAACACTGACGATATTCACAGTATCGTTGGTGTTATTTACTATCATCACTCTAGACATCATAAACTACACCGGACAGCAATCATTGTTTGAACTACTTCTTTGGTTCATCTTTGGTCTTATATCTTTTATCTTTGGTAAAGTAATCATATTACTAAACCCAGAGGAGGAGTCATCATGAGCCGGTTACAACTTGTAAAAGGGTATATGTGGTTCTTAGCCATTATCATCTTTATTATTGTCTTACCTATACTAATTCCATTATCAATACTTAGTGGGATAAGAGAGTATTTCGCTGTTCAAAAAGCTGGTATAGAAGAATTTATACAAGAAGAATATGTAGAGGTGGTATTATGATGTTAGACATATTTCTATTTCTCTTATCTACATGGGTATTCCTACTCATAACCAGCTTCGTCGTAGGTTGGTATCAATTCTATAAATTTATCAAGAAATAATCACTTAGAGGGGGCTAACCCCCCCCTACTATCATCTATTTACTACTATCATCAGTGCCTGCGAGCGTGTGCGAGCAGGTGCATTGTGCGTGCATGATTGGTTCCGCGTGTTCCACGGACATGTGCCGATGTGGAACCACTTCGTGGAACCAAGAAATATATTGCACCAATGCGGGCTTGCCCACGATTAGAGTGCTCGCGGTTCCATGGTTCCGCGTAAATCAAAACAGAGTTTTGTAGCGGACCGTGGACCGTAGTTAATTGTTAAAGGTTAGAAAGACCTAAAAGTAATGGAACCAGTGGAACCATCACCTATAACCAGCATTCTTACTGCGTTATTTGTGTTCCATGAGTCGTGGAACCAAATGGAACCAGTGGAACCAAAAATCATACGCCAGTCGCTCCGCTTTGTGGCGCTTCTGGTGGGTGTGTGAGTTTGATACGGGTGTATCGAACCATTAATCTTATAATTATAAGGAGTAAATTATGTATTCATTATACATCTTAATACCCGGCAAAGACGGGAAAAACAGAAGTCGAGAAATCGGCACAGCAACTACTAACAAAGACGGCAGTCTAACATGTTGGTATGACGTTGCTATACCAACTGATGGACAGGGTAGATTTGTACCAGTGTTCATGAGAGAGATTGTGCAGAAGGAGACTTCAGCACAACCAACAGCCAGCAATGGCGTTCAACAAGAGTTGCCAGTAGCGTAACTCTTTGTAGCTACCATGTGAGCTACATACAAAGAAAGCACATGGGGGTTGTTACCGAAAGCACACGCTCGGATGAGAAGCCGAGCACGACGGTGAATCTGGGGGAGAACGGTTAATCACCTACCCAGCACCGTCACTTTCATCTTGGCATTACTCGTGCCGTACATTCCCTTGCCTATCGCGCCCACAAATTTGCTTACGCAACCAGTCGCGGAACGGTGCCCGTTCTCGCTCCTTATTTGTAGCCCTCAGGCAAAAATGTCCGGACAACAGCCAGCAACAGCGTATGTGCGTGCGCGAGTCGCTACGCTTTGTCGCGTTGCGAGTAGTTTTGTGTAAATACATAAGGAGGTAAATATGTGTATTGAAGAAGTGAGTATCCCTAATGAGGTGCTCAAACAAGCCGAAGCAAGCGAAAAACAATCGCAAGCTGAATATGTAAGTTCTGGTGAGTTTCTTAAGAAGTTCATCAGAAGAATTGAACTAACGCCACAAGGAGGAAACTATGGCAAATAATGTAGATCATTTTGACCCAGCTGACCAAGAGATTGGACCAGAATTGGTAAACGAACTCAAAACAGATGAGTCAATGTACACCCCGGACACCAATGGTGATCCAGTGGGTTCTGAAGTAAGAGACACACAAGATGCAGTGCATCTACCTGACTTTTACTACAGAAAATACGCGCTTGACCACGACAGCAAACCAATTGCTCAAGTGTCAAGAGTCAACGGAATCATGGATGTGTTCAACGCTAAGAAGAATACGCCTATGGCTTTCAATGCAAAGGACGATGAACAACGAAAGAAAGAAGAAGATTATTATCTTCAACAGGTTCAAACAATTGCAGACGGTCTCTTGCCTTTGCTCGAGACTGACCCGCAATCTACTGGTATCAACTTTTTACAGTTGACTACTAGGACTTGGGCTGAGTTTGCATCTATTGCATACGAGTATCAAGAAGAAACTGAACTAGCTAATCCGAACGACGACTTACCTACATGGTTGATCGAGCGTGAAGATAAGATGTTTGGTCTTGGTCGTAAAGCAAGAATGCTTTCAGCTGTTGTTGGATTGATTGGACAAGACTTCGGTCTTCAAGATCTGGGCCTCAAAGACGCTCGTGTGCAAAACGAGATCGAGAGACGCCAACAAAGATTGGCTGAGTGGAACTTCAAACAACATGCAGATTCGTCTGTACGTGTATCCACTGAGATGAACAACGCAACCAAAGAACACACTAGAAATGTATTCGAGGCTGCGTAATATAAACCCGGGGACTTCGGTCCCCACTTTAGTTGTAAGGAGGAAATTATGACTACAAAGCAAATAACTATTAACCCACCTAATTTTCAGACGGTTAATTTAAGAGTAACAGGTCTTACACCACTTATTCAAAATAAGATGAAAGAAACTGTTATACAAGAAATGGCAGATGTAAGAGCTGGTAAAAAAACAAAAGTTAATGCCGCTCGTACAGCTTTCGACCCCAAGAAAGAATTTATCAAGTCTGCCTATCAACAATCTGACGGAACTTTTGGCTTTCCAGCATCTGCATTCAAACAGTGCGCAGTGAGAGCCGGTAAAGGTATCGGTCTTGCAATGACTGACGCAAGAACATTGTTCTTTGTGTTACCAAACGCACCTGACGGAGAATGTGTATCGCTCAAGAGCAACAAGCCTGTCATGCGTAAGGATCCAGTCAATGTCAAGACTGGTAAAGATTTAAGATTCAGACCAGAGTTTAGAAACTGGTCAGCAAATCTAGATGTCAGATATGACGCAGATAGAATTACGATTGATCAGATTGCAAATCTTCTCAATCACGGTGGTCAAACCGTTGGCGTAGGCGAATGGAGACCAGAAAAAAACGGTACCTTTGGTACCTTTCAAGTAGGAGCCTAATATGGATCTAGTGCAAGAATTATTGTCTATTCAATCTAAGTATGGAGAGCTAACAGCTGCCAACGTGCTTAAAGAAGCGACAAAGAAAAGACACCCTTTGCACAATTACTTTGACTGGAATGAAACAGACGCTGCTAAAAAGTGGCGTCTGCACCAGGCTAACAAGCTAATTGTACGAGCAAAGGTAACTATAACACCTCACGAGGAGAAAACTGTTCATGCTTTTGTAAGCATCAATGAACAAGACATGCCCGCGAGGTTCGTGCATGTGCCTGATGCTATATCAGATGACATGCTAGCTGCTCAAATATTTGAACAGCTCGAACAAAGAATCGAACGTATTGAAATGCAACTTATGGCTATGAAACAACTTCAAGGTGCTACTAAAGACGCACTCGAACAAGCTAAAAAAACAATAGCTAAACGTGCAAAAACATTACGTAAAGCAGGCTAGGCAGTCGGCGTTCGTCAAGGTCAGGTCGGTTCCGGTAAGAGTATGGCAGTCCAGGCAGGGTTCGGTCTAGTGTGCTGAGGTGCTGTGAGGTTCGATTGGGTAGGTTAAGGCAGTTACGGCAGGGTTTTGTTAGGTGAGTTGGGGTTAGTCGGGGTTCAGGTAAGGAAGGCAGTTATGGCGAGTCTGGTTGAGGTCAGCTTCGGTGGATCAAGTTTTGGCAGTTGGGGCGGCGTGCGTCATGTTGAGGTGAGTGCTGGTTGGTTCAGGTAAGGCAGTTAAGGTACGGTTTAGTTTGTCGAGGTGGTGTCAGGTCCGGTCTCTTAAGGTAAGTTTCTGTAAGGCAGTTATGGTGGTGCAGCGTGTGTCCAGGTTCTGTGGGGTAAGTTACGTTTTTGTATGGCAGTTTCGGTTGGCCCAGGCGGCGCAAGGTCCGTGTCCGTTGAGGTAAGGCAGTTGTGGCTAGAATGGCTGCGCATGTTGCTGTAACGTGTCGTCCGTTAAGGTACGGCTGTTTAGGTTCGTAACGGCGTCGCACCGTGAGGTTTGCTACGGCAAGTATAATATATTAATCCATGGAGGTAATTATGGGATTAGATCAATATGGTGGTTGGCTCAAACCAAAAGAAGAGCCTAAAGATAATGTTGTTGAACTTTTTGAAGAAGAAGACAACAGTAATCAATGTTTTGACTGGCGTAAACATGCCAGGCTACAAGAATTTATGCGTAACTTATATTTTTCAAAGAAAGACAAATTGCCTAATCTTGGCGTAATGGGTTGCGAGTTTAATTGTACAAAAGTATTTCTTGATAAAGGAGATGTACTTAAATTACAAGAAGCAATACAAAACGACAACTTGCCTTTTTGTGCAGACGGTTTCTTTTGGGGACAACAGTTTCAAGAAGAATCTATGAAAGAGTACAAAGAACAAGACTTACAGTTTTGTGAAGAGGCACTTAAATGGCTTGAAGAAGGCAAACAAGTGTATTACGAGTGTTGGTATTAAAATATAGGAGGAACTATGCATTCAATCAATCCAATCAAACTAAAAGACGAACTCAAGGACTGCATCAATGCGGGCTACCCAGCAATGATCTGGGGCGGTCCAGGTATTGGTAAGTCTGAGATACCCGAACAGGTAGCACAAGAGCTAGGAGTCCCACTCATTGACTTTCGTGCTAACCTGTTCGATCCTGTTGATGTACGTGGCGTGCCCTACATCAAGCAACTAAAAGAAACTGGTAAAAGATTTACATCTTGGGCTGTGCCTGATGTGTTCCCAATCGAACAACGAGACGGCCCACGTGGCATCTTGTTTATCGACGAGTTGCCAACTGCACCGCCAGCAACACAAAATGCATTCTTGCAGTTGTTGCTAACTAAACAAATCGGTGAGTACAAGTTGCCATCAGGATGGCAGATTGTATGTGCGGGCAACAGATTGACTGACGCAGCAGCTGTATATCAGATGCCAAGCCCAGTCAGAAACAGGCTTGCGCATTATGAACTTGAACCGTCACTCGATGACTGGGTACAGTGGGCCTATCAAAACAATCTAGATACAGATGTTATCTCGTTTATTCAGTACAGGCCTAACTTGCTATCCAATTTCAATGCAGATGAATATGCATTCCCAACACCACGTGCTTGGTCAATGGTCAGCAAAAAAATGTCGCGAGCCAACACAGATCCTGAACGCCTATTCTTTGGTGTTTCATCTCTAGTTGGTGATGGTCCAGCTGGTGAGTTTGTTGCATTCAAAGAGATATCATCTAAATTGCCAGATATTGATCAGTTGATCAAAGACCCATCTACGTACAAAAAAGATGACAATCCAGCTCTATTGTACGCTCTATCTACTGCTGTGGCAGCTAGAGCAGAAGATGATCTTATGGAGAACATTATGAAGCTAAACAAAAAGATACCTGTTGAGTTTCAAGTTGTCCTAGTTAAAGGTTGTCTTGCTAAAAACAGAGAACTTAAATCACACAACGATGTGCGTAAGTGGATCGTTGACAATGCTAATGTTGTTTTATAGGAGGTTATATGAAAACAGTTAGATTATCAGAAAAACTTAAAGAAGATATTCTTGAAGCTGCTGAAAAGAAAATCAAAAATACCACACCAGAAAAAGACTATCCTATTGATGGATACAAGGTCCTTGATGAACATGGTGTTATTGATAAAGTTAATCGTACTCAACAAACATTTAAAAACATTTGGGGTTATCAAATGAAAGTAGATGAAATTGATCAAGTCCAAATTGAATCTGAAATATCTACTATTGATGATGATGGAGACGAAGACAAACACACAAAAACTTACAGATTATCTTGTAGTCCTATTGATGTACCTTCTTTCATGTCTGACTATGGCACTTTTAGATTTAAAGTGCCACCAACAGATTCTACTTTTGTAGAGTGTATGACTGTAGAAAAGTACAACAAAGACCTAAAAAGTCAACTTTACAGCAGAAAGAACAAACTTGAAAACGTTATGTCACGATTTTCTACCTTAAATCAGTTACTTAAGGCTGCTCCGTACATGAAAGACTTGATCCCACAGGACAAGCTTACAAAAATGTACGAGAAAGATGACCGTACAGCTAGACGTCAAGAGCTTGCAGAAGTTGCAGACAACGAACTGCAAGATTTACGTGAAACATTGCTTGAAGATGCATTACTTGGAGATGACTAATGAATCAATTATTTGTAAAAGCTAGATCCCGTCTTGTGCTAGACAACCCATTCTTTGGTACTTTGTGTCTTAGACAAAAACCTACTGAGTGGGAAGAACCAACTGGCGCAGTAGACGGTAAGCATTTGTTTTACAATCTTAATTGGTTTGAGAAACTTACAGAACTAGAACGTGTGGGCTTTCTAGCGCACGAAGTTATGCATCTTGTTCTTATGCATCACACACGTAGACAAGAACGTAATCCACACAAATGGAACGTAGCTGCAGATTATGCAATCAACAATCATTTGCTTGCAGAGGGTTTTATTCTGCCAAAAGGCGGACTTGTAGATGATCAGTACATCGGCATGTCTACCGAACAAATTTACAATCTTCTACCGGAACCTCCTTCGGGCTGGGACTCAGAATTTTGTGATGCCGGTGGATGTGGTGGTGTGCTGGACGCTGCAGGTGCAGACGGTACGCAAGCTACACAAAGCGCTATCGAAGCAGACTTACAAGTTGCAATCAATCAAGCTGCAGAAGCAGCTAAAGCTCAAGGTAAACTGTCCGCAAACATGGAATCTATTGTTTCTGATATTACAGAACCAAAGGTAGATTGGAAGAATGTGCTTGCAAGATTCTTACGTTCTAACAACAAATCTGATTTTACTTGGGCTAGACCAAACAGAAGATTTATTGCATCTGGTATGTACTTGCCTTCGCTTCACAATCCATGTCTAGAAGAAATCGCAATTGCTGTAGATACTTCAGGTTCTATATCAGACGATGAGTTGACACAGTTCACCACAGAAACTTCGTACATACTGCATGAACTCAATCCTGAACGTGTGCAGTTTGTGCAATGTGACGCAGAAGTAAATGATGTTACTGAATATACTCGTGAATCATTGCCTCTCAAAGTTACATACAAAGGTCGAGGCGGTACAAGCTTTTACCCAGTTATTAATTACATTAATGAGCACCATCCTAATGTTGCTGCTCTTGTGTACTTGACTGATCTTGAAGCTTGCCAAGACGACTTCGGAGATAAACCACATTACCCAGTTCTTTGGGTAACTACACAAGCAGAGGAGGCTCCTTATGGAGAAGTTATCAAAATGTAAGCAATACGTCCAAGAATTTGGCGTGTCTGTGTTGACCGGCACAGCAATATTGTTTTTATTATTCGGTCTTGCAACTAGTATTCATTACTCGTTGATTTTATTTGGTGTCGGGGTTGGCCTCGGCTGTATATTTTATTTACTTTGGAGGATTATCTAATGGGAAGTATTGTATCGTCAGTTACCACAGCATTGTGGATATTAATTGAACTTATTCAATTTGCATACATGGCCTATCTAATGTGGCTAAGGAGGAATGATGTTACTAGTAGGCATACTGTCCGCGCTAGGACTGCTTTTGCTGGCGCTTAAAGCCGGCGGACGTAAAACAATTGGTCATGACGTTTTTGTTGACGTATTGATTACCGTTACATTGATGGTATGTTTCTATGGCACATTCAGTGGCATGGCAGCTGCTATGGTTGGTGGCCTTTGTGCTTCTATTGTTTTATTTATTATGAAGAAAACAATGGTGCATGAAAAACTAAAGGTTACTAAGATAAACAAAACTGTTATGACTAAACCTTTTACTGTCAAAGTTCCAACTGTTAAAACTGGTTGGCAAAGAGTAGAACCAACTTGGAGAAAATAATGGATATAAATAAACAAGAACAAGCTCATAACAAATTATATAGTGACTTAGACGATATAAGTGCAACAGCTTTAGAATCTCTAAGTCCTATACATGTTATAGCATCTGGCATAGATTACTATTTAACCCAAGCATACAAATCCGCCCCTTCGCCAGAGCAAGCGGAAGTGCTTATTGAAGCATCTGTAAACAGAGCAAAGGAGGAAAACAATGGCTAGTGTACCAATGTCACAAAGATTACGAGACGATATAGCTGATGCATATGAAAAACAATTACATCTTGCTTATAGAAAAGAACATAATGTACAGCCTGCTGTAGATTATATTATGTCTAATATACAAGATGATGATTTTGACACTCTTATAGCAACAGCTGAACAATATGAAATTCTTTCACATAAGTTAGAACAAAAATATGGCGACCCAAACAGGCGTGGTTATTACAATAATACTTTAGGTTTTTCTGTAGAAAAAAACTTAATTAGTAAAGTAGATTCTATTGCTGTTATATGTAATCCAAACAGACCAAAAGAAGATAACATGACTGTACTTTTTGATTGGGGAGTTGCTTATCAAGAAAAAGGCTATGACAATAAAATAGAAAAACATTCACCTAGTGACAATTGGATTGAAGGAGATACCCCAGTGCGTATAGAAAAATTACAATCTTTTATGGCACTTGTAAAAACACGTCTTGAACTTAATAGAGGGTGGGGTCAAAACAAATTTTATGCTCCATATGCTGATTGCGCATACGTTATTACTGAACCTACAGTTTGTGAACAACTTATGCCTATTGGTCAAATAGAAGACCAAGCAGCAAAAGATTTACAAGCTTTCAAAGAGTACATTGCAAAGATAACTACACTTAAAAAGTTTCTTGATGAATGGCCTGGTGGTAAAGATTTAGTGCCAGAAGAAGACATACAACGTATGACTAAAAAGGTTGTAAAAAGAGCACCTGACAAAAATGCACCAGAAAAAATTATACCAGATGTTTTGAAAGAACAGATGAATGAGGTAATATTAACTAACAAACTATTAGGGGATTAGTTATGACTATAGAAACTAACCAAAAACAATGGCAATACAATTCAGAGTATTCTTACGAAGCTAACATGGCAAATTGGATTGATGCTGTTCATTTTGAACGTAGTGTTAATAATGAAACTAAGTTAACGCAGGAACAAGCAGCAATGAAGTTTCAAGAAATATACCCAAGGAGCGAATATGGGCAGACTTAAAGCAGCAATGATGGACATAGGTGAAGAAGCCATGAGTCATGGCGTTGAACCTACTGCCAGCAAGTATGCTATGTCTACAGATGATGTTCAAATGTGTATTATGTTTGCATGTGCTTACGATGGTAGCTGGACAGACTTTGTAAGGGAACATCCAGATTTTGATCCACGCAACGGTATAAACATTCATTAAATTTAACTCTCTTGAGGAAGAGCCTTCCGATGTTGGCAGAGCACGTGCAGAACGCGATAGAGACGTAGACCGGCCATCGCGCAATGAGAAGGAGATAGAGAGTTAATCTAACATGCCAAGGAGTGGCATTAGTATAGCCCAAGATTCGGTGTTCCGGCTTGGGCTATGCGTCTTTAACTTAAGATACGTATATCCAAAGTTCAACTGTACCAGTTGCAACGTCTGAACCTGGAGCTACTTGGCAAGTAACATCAATTGTGTCATCTGCTGTATACTCTTTAGGTATGACATTTGCATCGGTTTCATCACCAACACCGGTTTGTCCACATGTTGAACCATCGATGTAGTAATCTGCATCAGAACCATCACCAACATCCCACACAAGAGCTGTACCACCATCTAAGTCACTAGACTTTAGGAATACTCCATGGACTGTTTCGCCAGCAAAAACATCTACCATTTGGTATACGTCATTTGCATTAGGTGCTGCAGTTATTGTGATTTTTCCCTTTCTTACACCCATGTTCCCACTTGGGAAAGGTTTGAAAGATTGGTTACCACTAACCATATCGCTTGTAAATGTTGCCATTTCTTCACCTTTAGTTGTTATGTCACCCAAAATTAGGTAACATCTATATTCATAAAGACAAGAATAGGTTTTGTCAAGTTTAATTAACGGAGTAATTAAATGCCCCCAAAACATGTTTGGGTTAAAAGAAACCCCATACATCCATATACATACAACAATCTAGACGATCTACCTTACATACAATGGAAGTATGTAAAACTTTCTGTTGCATACAATATGTATACCAGTAAACAAATTGGTTGGGAGCGTGCAAAAAAACACGAGTACGAAGACTGGTGTATAAAAATGAAAAAGTTCAAGGAGAAACTATGAAAAAACAAAAAATTATTATCCATTACGAAATGTTTGTACCGTGGATATTTGAAGATTACTCATCAGCCGAAACTTTAGAAGCATGGGCTACTGGAGAAGCTATTGAAGAATATGCATTAGGTATAGCAGGTTTAATACCAATACAACATATGAAAAATTGGGATGACATAAAACATCATTTTGATACTGAACCATGCGAGAAAGATGGATTTACTAAATGGTCAGATTATTATGAAGATGACGGTTATATCCATGGCCCTGGAGTTATACCTGATACTTTAGAAGTAGAATGGGACTATACACCTTGGGAAGAACTCTAATGCAAAAAATTTATTTAGATTTCGAAACTTACTACGATGTACAACTGTCGCTTACGAAGATGTCAACAGTTCAATACATTAATCACCCTGATTTCAAAGTTTGGGGCGTAGGAATAAAGGTTGAAGATAATGAAACCGAGTGGTACTCAGAAGATGAAACCCCCTCCGTTTTGGAACAAATTGATTGGGCTAATACTGCCGTCGTTTGCCATAATACATTATTTGACGCTTACATTCTTACACAATACTTCGGGTGCAAACCTGCGTACTATTACGACACTGCGGCCATGAGTCGGGGTTTGTATCCGAATTTGTCTGCTCGACTAAAAGATTGTGTCGTGCGTGAATTTCCATCTAGAACCGATTTACGTAAGGGAGAAGAATTAGTAAACGCCAAAGGCGTACGTGATTTAGATCCTGAACTTGACGCACAAATAGGCGGATATTGCATACAAGACGTGGACCTTACTTACGAGCTTTTTCAAAGCTATGTTCGTAATTATCCGGACAAAGAATTGCATCTCATAGACCTTACTGTACGAATGTTTGTAGAACCAAAACTTATATTGGACCGTGGACTACTAACAACTTACAAAGAAGATATAGCAACTCGCACAGAACAAGCGATCCTGGCTTCAGGTACTACACGAGAGATTCTTGCTTCACAAGTCAAGTTCAAAGAACATCTTGAGTCATTAGACATTGTAGTACCAACAAAGAAAAGTCCAACTACAGGTCAACAAATACCTGCGTTCGGTAAAAACGACAGTGCTTATATACAAATGTGCGCTATGTATCCAGAACATAGCAACATATGGGAAGCACGCGAACTAGTTAAATCACGCATAGAAGAAACTAGAGCACAACGATTTATTGACTCTACCAACCCTGATGGTACTTTCAGTGTACCGCTGCGTTATTACGCCGCACATACAGGACGTTTTGGTGGTTCGGACAAAATCAACCTGCAGAACCTTCCAAGAGGCTCGACACTTAGACGTGCAATTATGGCCCCTGAAGGACAACGATTATACATAGCTGACTTATCTAATATCGAAGCACGTATGTTAGCCTGGCTGGCTAAAGAGCACGAACTCGTGCAGGCTTTTGCCACAGGCCGTGATGTATATTGTGAATTTGCTTCACAGATATATGGTCGCACAATTACTAAAGATGACAAGCTAGAAAGAT
>Ga0098038_1000023_pt1 | contig 60578 bp, 70 predicted proteins | sample 5B_taG_FD_75051 | JGI IMG/M metagenome (GOLD analysis project Ga0098038, IMG submission 75051) | Marine viral communities from the Subarctic Pacific Ocean - 5B_ETSP_OMZ_AT15132_CsCl metaG | ecosystem: Environmental > Aquatic > Marine > Oceanic | place: Pacific Ocean | collected 2015-01-08 | reverse complement strand
ATTGCAAAAGCCCTTTGTAATGAGTTGGACACCGACAACATTATTATTAACTGTTCTGAAGACGGTAACATCGATACCCTCAGAACGAAAATTCGTAATTTCGCTAGTACAGTTTCATTGTCTGGTGCAAAGAAGATTGTGATTCTCGATGAGTTTGATTATTCAAACGCACAATCTACCCAACCCGCACTCCGCGGCTTTATTGAAGAGTTTAGCAACAATTGTCGATTTATTTTGACATGCAACTTCAAAAATCGTATCATCGAACCTCTTCATTCTCGATGTACATCAATAAACTTCTCTGTTCCAAAGAAAGAGAAACCAAAGATGGCTTCTCAGTTTATGGACAGAGTAAAATATGTTCTAGACAATGAGGGTATTCCTTACGAAGAGAAGGTTGTTGCTGAATTGATTATGAAGCACTTTCCTGATTTCCGTAGAGTTCTGAATGAACTACAGAGATACTCAATTTCTGGTTCTATTGATGTTGGTATTCTTACTCAGATTGGTGAGATACATATTAAAGATTTGGTGGAGTACATGAAGAGTAAGGACTTCACCAGTGCAAGAAAGTGGGCAGTTGAAAACCTAGACAATTCCCCGTCTGAGTTGTTCCGAAAAGTTTATGATGGACTATATGAACATTTAACACCATCCTCTATTCCCCAAGCAGTTCTGATTCTTGCAGAATATCAATACAAGTCTGCATTCGTAGCAGATCAAGAAATTAACCTAGTGGCGTGTATCGTCGAACTTATGATGGGATGTGAATTCAAATGAGTAAAATTTTAGCACAAGGCGATTATCTTATCGTCGAAAAAACTGATTATGATAAAGAACAAACAACAGATAGTGGTATCATTATCAAGGCAAGTCAAGTCCTCGATAGTTCTTTTGCAGAAGCAAAGATTCTTTCAATGGGACCTGGTGTCCCAGATGCACTTGGTCAGATCGCTCCAATAAAATATGAGGTGGGAGATTCCGTTCTATACGATGCTAGATCCAGAATTGGACTCCATGCGGACTTTGATATTATTAAAAGAGAACATGTAGTAGCAGTGGTTTATGATGAAACTGACTGATTATCTTAACGCCATAAATTACTCCAAAGAATCTCTCATGCATACAGAAGATGAGCAAGTAGAGAAACGATATACTCCGTATGTTGTGAATCGATGTCTTTCATATTTCATAGACACCATCCTACATGCTAATCAGATGAATCAATTCGCACAAACAGATAAGAAGATGCAATTCGACTATCTACAAAGTGCCATTCGTAAGAGAAAAAGATTCAGTAAATGGGTAAAGAATGAGATGGGAGATGAATTTGACATAGTGAAAGAATATTATGGCTATTCAAACTCCAAGACGAAAGAGATAATGTCACTTCTAACCTCCGAAGATATAGAAGAAATGCGTTTATATCTATCTGGAGGGGGTATAAATCCATAATTACATACATATTACGTCAGCAAACGTGATAATAGGAAGAAAATTATGGAAAATGAAGATATCTTTAAGGGACTAGGTGTTGAAATCAAATTAAACTCGGAAGAAGACTTTTTGAAAATCAAAGAGACACTTACGAGAATTGGAATATCATCCCGAAAAGAAAAAAAATTATACCAATCTTGTCATATCCTCCATAAACGGGGGAGATATACAATTATGCACTTCAAAGAATTGTTTGAAATGGATGGACTCGAAAGCAACACATCAGATAATGATATTGCTAGAAGAAACACGATAGTAGACCTTCTAGAAGAATGGGAATTATTGCAAGTGATTGACGAGGGGTTTGAAGAAGAACCAATGGCGAATATAGGACAAATAAAGATTTTGTCTTATAAAGATAAAGATGATTGGGAATTGATACCTAAATATCATATAGGAAACAGTTGATTATGGATTTATATTATGAACACACTTTTGATAAGTTTCTATAGCGATATAGAAGAACGAACATATTACAGCGATAATGCCAAACGACTTATTGGTGAATGTAAGTCTTTAGGTATTCCGCATGACATACAAGAAAAAGAGACTCTTGGTACATACCAATTGAATTGTCTCAGTAAACCGCAATACATCCTAGACAGATTGAATGAATTAAATCGACCACTTCTGTGGATGGATATCGACAGCAAAGTTCATAAACCACTTGATATTTTCGATCAGTTTGATGAATCTGTTGACATGGTGGTTGCTACAGCAAATGGACTTCTCTCTGGTATTAAAGCATCTCCTTTGTATTTTGGTAATACTGAAATGGCGAGAGAACTGTTGAATGTGTGGATTTCAACCACAAAGGACATTCTTGAAAATGACAAGGGTGTCTTTGATCACGAACCCTTGTTTGGTATTGTTGCAGAATATTCAAAGAAAATGAACATGAAGTTTGTTGGACCAGAGTATTGTATCTGGCCGGGACACACGAATGAAAATACTTGTGTGACGATGGGACTTGCAGATGCAGAGTCAAAGAAAGAGTCATTACGAAAATTGGGTATGGCAGAAGATTTAATTGAGTGGCAATCACCGGGAGATGTAAAATGATGGAGTTGAAATACAGAGAATCCTTTCCAAAAGTCGGTGATGACATGGTAAGTATCATTGGTGCGCCATTCAGTCTTCATCAGTCTTCTTGTTCAAACCATAAGCCAGAAACTTTTCAATGGACACAAATAGCGACCAACAATGTTGTGTTTTTGGACATGGACATTGCAAGAGGAATTGATATAGAAAAACCAGAATATGAAAAAAGATGGGCCTGGTTGTGTGAGTCAAATGCCATTATTCCTGAAATCAGAGCAATGTTCGACGATGAAGTTCAGTTTCAGAAACTCATAGATGTATATGATGGAATCTTCACACCAGAGAAAGAACTGGTGGATAGACATGAAAAGATACATTTCTGCTATACAGGAAGCAATCTTCCGTGGACAAAGAAAGAGAATTACAAAATTTACGAAAAGTCAAAGATAGTTTCTTTCATTTGCTCTTCAAAATTGATGTGTGAAGGACACAGATTTCGTCATGCCTTACATGAGAGATTTAAGAAAAAACAAGAAGGTATCGTAGATATTGAGTACAAAGGAAAAGTATGGAGAAAAGCAGATGAAACCTCTATAGATGTTTACGGAAGCATTTTAGGAAAACCTTTTGGACACAATCCAGGCTGTCATCTTCCTTTTAATGCACCAGATTGGCATGATAAGAGTCAAGCACTAAATGATTACATGTTCTCTGTAGTCCTTGAGAACGCTCAGTGTGACGATTATTTCACAGAAAAGATAACTGACTGCTTCGCAACTGGTACAATTCCAATTTACTGGGGAACAAAAAATATTGGAAAATATTTCAATCCTGATGGTATTATTCAGATTCCAAAGGATATAGAAAAGGCCAATGATGTCGTAAATTCATTGACTCCTTCGATGTATTATGATAGAATGAATGCAATCAAAGATAATTTTGAAAGAGTAAAGAAACTACAAATGGCAGATGAAATGCTAGTAAAGAAAATAAAGGAATTACAATGAAGTATATTACATTTACAAACAAAGGTTCCTTGGATATCTGCAAAAACATGTTGTTGAGTGCCAGAAATGTTGGTATCGAAGAAGATATAACTGTGTATACACTTGATGAATTCTCAAATGATGGATTGTCTGATTTTAAATGCGAATTGAAATCTTTTGATTCTTATATTTCTGAAGAATACCACTCATACGGTTCTAAAGAATTTAAATCTTTAATGACAACAAAGGTAAAGATAATCTTAGAAGAACTTAAATCTAGATATAATTTTGTATATACAGATTGTGATGTTGTCTTTAAACATAATCCAGAGGAAGTATTAAAGATAGCAGATGATATTACTTCTAAAGAGTATAATATCAATGTAATTTTTTCAAATGATTCTTTGGTTTTTGAATCTCATGGGGGACCAAATGAGTTGTGTGCAGGATTTATGAACATAAAAAACATTGAAGGTACAAAAGAATTCTTCACTAAAATTTATGAGTTAGCAAGAATAGCAATAAATGATTCAAACCCGGATACTTGTGATCAAATCATTATGAGAAATGTACTCGGAAATAATTTAATTCCTAACTTCAACTTTGCTTTATATCCATGTAGTTTTGTGACGAACGGACATCACTACTTCAGTCAAGAAACAACCACGGGAAATGAATGTGTGGTTCATTGCAATTTTAGACTGGGTACACACGACAAGATAAATAGTATGAAGAAAGCAGGTATTTGGTATCTTCCTGAAAAAGTAGAGGTTTAATATGAACAAAGCGACTGTATATAATGCACATTATATGTTTGAAGAGGACTCAATGAATTTCGACTTCCCTGTCGAGATTCATGTTTCTCGTTTTCACAACAACCAATTTGTTACTCTTCCAACAGTTGACTATAAGGTTCCTTTTGATAACCCTGATGTATTCAAGGTTTACTTAAACACAACAGAACCAAGCACATCACCAAATAGAGAACCAATTGAAACTGTAATAAAGAATGCCAATCAGTATGATTTGATTCTTACCACTGATGTTGAAATTCTAGAACAATGTCCAAACGCAATGATGTTTCCCTATGGTTCCACATGGTTAAACAAAGGAAAAATAGATCATCCCGATAGTTTTGGAGAGTACGACGAATCTCTCGACGAACTGCATGAGAATAAGAGATTTGAAATTAGTTTTCTATGCTCGAATCATGCACGAAGTCTAGAGGGGTATGATAAGAGAAAAGAGATATGGTCAAAGAGAAGCGAATTTGAAAATCCCACTCTTTTCTATAGCAGTACCCGTCATCCAATCTCACCGAATGTTCTACCAGAAGATGACAAGAAGTATCTTTTCGATTCTCAGTTTCACATTACAGTTGAAAGTAGTTCAGTAACAAACTATTTCTCAGAGAAATTGATTGATGCACTGATTACAAAGACAGTTCCAATCTATTGGGGATGTCCAAACATCGGTGACTTCTTCGATGCAAGAGGAATGATAATCGTTGATAGCGAAACGGATATTGTTGAGGTTTGTAACAACATAACTTCTGAAACATATGAAAAAATGAAACCATTCATTGATGAGAACTACAGAAGAGCAAGAGAGTATTCTAGACCTTTTTCGGATAGAGTGAAAGAAGCAATCATTCGTGAGATTGGAATGCTAGAAGACGAAAAAAAACCAAAACTTCTCACGATTGGTATCTGCCACTTAAATGAAAGAAAAGAAAAGTTAGAAGCCTTGTTAAAGAATATTCAGGAAAAAACTCCACAAGAATACATGGACAAGGTTGAGATAATGATCAATGCAGACAGTGGAGAAAAGAGTGTAGGTCAAAAAAGAAATGAGATTCTATTTTCTGCGAATGGTAGATTTATATGTTTCGTAGATGATGATGATTTAATTTGCGACAAGTATGTGCAATGGATTGTGAATTGTATAGAGAGAGAAAGAAGATTAGACTCTGTAGGATTTACAGGTAAATATTACATAAATGGGATTCCATCTATGATATTTAAACATGCAAACACATATGGTGGAAACTTCAGAGACCAGAACAATATACAGTACCGACCTTGTAACCATTTGAATCCTGTGAGAACTTCGATTGCTCGTCAAATTGGATTTGTAGACAAGAATCATGGAGAAGATTCCGATTACTCTGATAGGCTTTTAGCATCTGGGTTGATCAGAAGAGAGTCTATAATCCAAACAGGTCAAACAACACCAGTTTTATACCATTATTACTTCAGTGAAGAAGAGTCTAGAACTCATAGGAAAGAATATCATGTCCAAGAAGATAGTTAGTTTTAGTTTGTGGGGAGATATCCCCATGTATAATGTTGGTGCAATCAGAAATGCAGAACTCATGTCAGATGTTTATCCTTCTGATTGGACTGCTAGGTTCTATATTGGTAGTGATGTCCCAAGGGAAACTCTGGATAGATTGAAGTCTTTCTCGAATGTAGAAATTGTCGATATGACAGGAACACCCAATGATTGGCAGGGAATGTTCTGGAGATTCTATGGTGTAAACACAGAAGAAGACATTGAATATATTGTTTTCCGAGACACAGATTCAAGAATAACATCAAGAGAATATGAAGCAACCAGAGAGTGGATGAACTCAGGAAAATGTCTTCACATCATGAGAGATCATCCGTATCACACCGAACCAATCATGGGTGGTATGTGGGGATGTAAACCAAAAGAACTCATTGATATTATCAACAAAGATGTTTACGAAAAACACAATCTAGAACCCACAACAAACTTGCAGAAAGTCGTAGAAAACTGGATGTTGGTTGAATGGAGAAGAACCGAAAGACATGAACAAAATGCAATGACTGTTGAAAATTATCACACAAAGGGAATTGATCAAAGATTTCTTCGAGCAATTATATACCCACTTGCACTAAAGGAAGCACATATTCAAGATGCATATCCGATGTACAATGCGTGGTCTGGAAGATTTGATTATTATCGTGGAGGACACGATAAAGAATTTAATACAGGATTTCCTTCAATGAGAGGAAAGGATTGGAATAACTTCATAGGTCAGGTTTATGATGAACACGACAAACCACACGAAGAATATGCTCGTTTAATAAAAAAGAGAGACGAGTTAATCTACACAGATTGGAGTTGAAAAGATGAAAAAAGTAATATCATTTAGTTTATGGGGTAATGATGTAGTATATGTTCTTGGTGCAATACTAAATGCAGACATTGCAGAGAAGGAATGGCCTGGGTGGATTTGTAGGTTTTATGTTTCACCAAATGTTCCTGAATCTGCTGTGGAAGAACTAGAGTCAAGGGATAATGTTGAAGTTGTAAGAATGCAACAAGACGAATCATGGAACGGTATGTTTTGGAGATTCTATGCCTCTAGTGATCCTGATGTCAGTGTTGCAATCTTCAGAGACACAGATTCTAGAATTGGTGTTCGAGACAAGTCTGCTGTAGAAGAATGGATTGGTACTGATAAAGGTATTCATATAATGCGAGATAATTGTCAGCACGGTTGGGAAATTTGCGGTGGTGCGTGGGGAGCAAAGGATCATGCACTTTGTGAAATTAAAAACTTCATTGATGATTTCGACTATAAGATGATAAACAACAAGCATGGAATTGATCAGATATGGTTATCCAAGGACATTTATCCTTCTTTCTGGAAAGAAGCATATATTCATGATGATTGGTTTCCTAATGGATTTACACACGAAGAAAAACATCCATTCCCTATTCCCAGACTTCGTGGAGAGGGTTGGGATAAGGGACCTTTTCCAGAGTGGCACAGTGGAATAGAGGACGATGAAAATAATTATGGACATTGGTTTGGAGATGGATCTGGGCATTGTTTCTTTAAATGTCCTGCTTGTGGAGAATATCACGACAATGATTATATTGGAAAAGTGAGGACTCCGAATAAAGAGGAAAGGGAAAAGTATTCCCATATAATGAAAGATTTGAAATGAAGATACTTCTAATACAAGAAAATGGTCATCACGACAAGAATAGAAAATTCAGAGAGTGTTTCAGTTTACAGAGATCGTTTTCTAGGTTAGGTCATTTGTGTGAAGTGTGGGGAAATTTACATGAAAATTTTGACAATACCCCAGATTGGGAATCATATGATTGGATAATAAATTTAGAACAGTATGATAGTGGTTGGGTTCCTTCCTTAAGACATGTTAAAAATCCCAAGAAATTTTTCTGGAGCATCGATGCACACGTTCAAGGAATTGAATCTGTAGAAAAAGTTTTTAGGGATGGTGAATACGATCATCTGTTACACTCCACACAAGATTTTGTCAAGGAAGAACACCATACTTGGTTTCCGAATGCGTTTGATGATTCTTTAATTTATCCTACGGAGATTGAGAAAACTATAGACATTGGTTTTTGTGGAAACTATGTGAATAGAAGAACTATATTAGAGTATCTAGAATCCACCCACGGATTACACTTAGATATTTTTGTAATAGGTGACGATATGGTAAAGGCAATCAATTCATACAAATGCCACTTTAATCTGAATATTGATAACGATATAAATTATAGATCGTTTGAAACGATTGGGTGCAGAACACTTCTTCTGACAAATTATAATCACCAATACGAAGAACTTGGATTTGAACATGATGTAAATTGTTTGATGTATAGGAATCAGGAAGATTTGATAAGTCTTATAAATAGAGTGAAGAATGATGATGTAAGTGAAATCTCTAATCGTGGTTATGAGTTGTCTAAGAGACACACATATGATAAGAGAGTCAAATTTTTGTTAGAGAATTTTAGTAGTGAATAAACAATCAATACCAAATGTAAAGGTAATTCATTCATGTGATGATAATCCGTACTATCTTGACTTTTGGAAACCAATGTCTAAATTATGGAAAGAGGTTTTCAATATAACTCCAGTTTTAGTTCATGTTGGGGAAAAAGAGGTAAGTGATGAGTTCGGAGAAGTGCATAGCATAAAACCAGACAAATCTGTTGATATTCACACACAAGCACAATTAGCAAGAATGTGGTATCCAATTAATGAACCAGATGTCTTGTGGATAACAAATGATATTGACATGTTTCCGTTGTCGTTAAAATATTGGTTAAATGTAATAAATGAATGGGTAGAGAATAAACCAGTCTGGACAAATTTAAATGCATCCGTATCTTCTGAATATTCTTGGGTAGATGAAGATTATAAAGGAAATAATTATTTTCCAATATGTTATAATATTGCATTAGGAAAATCCTTTAAGGATGTTTTGAAAATAGAAGACTCTTTTATTCATTTTGTGAAACGGTGTATAAAAGAAACTAAAGAACAAAGTGGAACTTGGCTTGATAGAACACACACCCCAGAAAACTGGGAAGGTGAAGGCCTTTTAAATTGGAATGTTGATGAGGTTTTGATGACAAGGGAATTAACCAGATTAATTTCTTCGGGAGAATACGTTCATTGTCCTCCATTTGAAAATCATAGAAGAATTAATAGAGGCTCTTGGATATATCATGAAGATAAAGTAAAAGATGGATTTTACATTGATGCACACTCTGTAAGACCATATGGAGAGTATCATGAAATCATTAATAGACTGTTAAATTTGGTGGTAGAACAGACATGAATCATTATACTATTTTAATGATGGGACACAATTCTTCACAATGGATATCCGATTGTTTGAATTCTGCTTTACATCAAGACTATCAAAACTTTGATGTCATTGCAATTGATGCAATGACAGATGATGGAACATATGAGTATCTTCTAGAACAAGAAAAGTTGCATGATAATTTAACGGTAGTAAGAAATGAAAAAAGAAAATATCAAACTCAAAATGTTTATGAAGGTTCAATGATGGCAAAAAAAGGTTCAATCATAGTAACTTTAGATTTTGATGATTGGTTCCCCCACAAAAATGTTCTTTCTACATTGGAAAATTACTACAACGATGATGTATGGATGACATATGGTTCGTATGTAAAAACATCAGACAATCAAACTAATGGATTTGGTAGATATCCAGATGATGTTATACGGGAAAACAGTTTTAGAAAGGTAGACTGGAGAGCAACACATTTGCGAACTTTTAGAAGAGAATTAGTTTTAAATATAAATCCAGATGATTTCGTTGATATTGACGGTGAATGGTTCAAAGCAGCCGGAGATTTAACTTTCATGTGGCCTATGTTAGAAATGTCTGGAGAAAGATTTCAATTCATACCAGAACCACTTTATGTCTATAATGAAGGGAATGAAAATTCCGATTGGAGAAAGGTTCCACACGAACAGTTAAGAATAGAAGCGATGTTGAAAGAAAGAAAACCATATGAAAGGTTAGAACATTATGAAAATAAAAGCACTACAACTGTTAAATCATAATAGATTCGATGTCGCAGCAAAACACTTATATGCAAGACATCGAGAAAATAATTATGATACTTCATTTGGAAAGGATGTCTATAAAAATCATTTAGGTGTTTGGAACAATTTTAACGAAATAGACAATCCAAATAAAAATTGCTATGAAGACTTTGAATATGAATTTGATAGAATTTTAGACTCAATTAAAGAAACTGGGTTTGATTCTTCTTTGGGAACTTTACCAATAACAGAACATATGTCTCTGTTGAATGGTGGACATAGGTTGACAGCCTCTATACTTTATGATAAAGAAGTAGAATGTCATATTGCAAAATCTTTAGGAGAAGGTCAACTGGATTGTTCCAGTCATTACTTTAGGAGTAGGGGACTATCTCATTTTTATCTGGATTCTATTGCAGTAGAGTATGCATCAATGGATGAAGATACTAAGGTGATAACTATATTTCCTTCTGCAACCATCCAGAATAAGATGGGAGAAGTTCTCAATATATTGGAGAAACACTGTGAAATTATTCATATCAAACAGTTCCCTCATAACAATATTGGTCCATTGAATATTATTCGACAATTGTATTTGGGAGAAGATTGGGGCCTTGGATGGAATGAAAATTTCGCTGGATTTGCTAGAAAGGCAGAATTGTGTTTTACAAATGATGCACCAGTTGTTGCTTTCCTTGTTAAAATATCAGATTCTAAAAGTCCAGTAGAATTAAAAGAAGACATCCGTGCTATTTTTGGTTGTGGTAAACATTCATGTCATATTAATGACACACACGAAGAAACAATGAGAATTGTTAGAGTGTTCTTCAATGATAATAGTGTTCATCACTTGAACAATTCAAACTATATTTACTATCCAAAGTTTCAAGAGCAGTTTGAGTATTACAAAAAATACATCACAGATAATAATCTGAACCCAGATAAGTATTGTATTACTGCCAGTTCTGTTTTGTCAACATATGGTCTGAGAGAAGGACAAGATTTAGATTACCTGCATGATGGAGATACCATCGACGGCCACGAAGATATTCATAGTCATAATCAAGAAATTCATAATTACACAAAAACAAGAGATGATATCATATACAACCCCAATAACCATTTCTGGTATGATGGAGTAAAGATTGCATCTCTTGGAGTAATAAAAGAATTAAAACAAAAGAGAAATGAACCAAAAGATGTGAGGGATGTTGAATTAATAGGAAGTGTTTTATGAAAGTAGCAATTTGTTTACATGGTCTGTCGTCTGGGTCTAACGATAAAGGAGATATGGTATCATTTGATGATGGTATATCAAGTTTAAAGGAACATGTGTCTGCACATTATGATGTTGATTTTTTCTTTCATACATGGTCCGGGAGTTCTACTGATAGTCTTATAAATGAGTATAATCCTACCAATTATATGATTGATAATCAGATAGAATTTGATGGAGGAGACAAAAGCAAAAAGCATTCAGTTTATAGTAGATGGTATTCTTTTTCCAAAAGCATTGATGCACTTGTCGAATCAAGAAAGAAATATGATTTCGTTTTGTCTTGTAGGTTCGACATGGTATTTTACAACAAGTTTTTAAAGTTTGAAAATTTGAATAACGATAATTTCTTTATAACAAATTGGTGGCAAAATTATTGTAACTATGGATATAATGATCCTTGGTTTGTTTGCAACCAAGAAAACATGGTAAAGATGTCAACGATTTATAAAAATTTAGACTCATATTTGGAGGATGGTAGTGATTATGAAAAATATGTTTTATCTTTAAATGAAGTAAGTCCGGGAGAGAAACCAGAAAATAAGCACAAATTATCAAGTCATTCTTTATTGAGGTGGCATGTTCATCAAACACAAAAACAAACAGAATATGTTGGTTTAGAATATGAGACTTGGTCTTTGATTAGAAAACAAGGAATTAGGAAGAATCCACATTATACGGACATTTCTTTCGCAACTGATGTTCCTGTTGTTGAGGTAGAATAATGAATAATTTAAATGTTTATATACCAACTTGCGATTCTCATTTGTTTGCCATAGAAGGTTTCGCATATTTTTTTAACAAATATTGGGGTGATGATTTTAATGTTAAGGTTTTAGGATTTTCAAAACCAGATTTCAATCTACCGTCTAATTTTGAATTTATATCATTGGGGAATCAGCAAATTGGTGGAGCAAAGGGTTGGTCTAACTATCTTATAGATTTTTTCGAGTCGATTGATGATGAGCATTTTATTTTTGGCATTGATGATTTTTACATGGCAAGGCCTTTTGATAGAGAATTATATGAAACTCTCTTGAAGGAAACTGTTGACGAGAAGGTTGGGAGAATAGACTTGCAACCATCAATTCAACATGGCAGAAATCCAGAGGATGTTAGTGTTTATAAAGAGTTTCATGATTTTAAAATATTAGAACTTAGACAAAAATCTGTTACTTCATTTATCTATAGAATAACAGGACAATTTTCCATATGGAACAGAAAGTATTTTCTTAAAAATCTACAAAGAGATTGGTCGCCACACGATTGGGAAATAATTGGAGGTAAATTGGCAGAAGACGATGGTTACAAGATATTGGGTTCAGCAGATAAATGGTGTGTGAAAAAAATAGAACTCATTAGCGATAAACAATATCCAAATAAATTAAATGTTTTGGGTATGAGAGAAGAAGATAAGAGAGTCGTCCGAGAACTGTATGGTGATAGACCGGAAGAAATAGGAAATTATAAAGAAGAATGGGACGACAGAAATTGGATAGAAGAAATTTATGGCGAATAAACATTGTAAATATTTAATAATAGGTGGAGGAGTCACCGGCCTGGCTTTTGCTAATTTTGTAAAAGACGATGATTATTTAGTATTTGATTCTAGTGCTAAAGTGGGTGGGTTTTGTAAAACCATAAAACAAGATGGTTTCGTTTGGGACTACAGCGGCCACTTTTTTCATTTCAGTAAGGAATTTGTAAAGAATCTGTTCTTGGATAAAATGAAGGATTCGGATATAATTACAGTCAAGAAGAACACAAAAATTTATCATCAAGAAAAATTTATAGATTTTCCTTTCCAAAAGAACATACATCAACTTGAAAAATCTGAGTTTATTGATTGTTTATTCGATTTATTTCAAAGAGAAGAAATCCTACCACAGAATTTTTTGCAGATGTTATACAGCAAATTTGGCAAATCCATCACAGATAAATTTTTAAAACCGTATAATGAAAAATTATATTCTTGTGATTTAAATTCTTTAGATATGGATGCAATGGGCAGATTTTTTCCGCACGCCAGTGTCGATGAAATAGTGAAAAATTTCAAGTGTCAGGATAATAGTAGTTATAATTCTACTTTCATATATCCCAAAGAAGGAACTTTTGAATTCATACTAAGTTTACTTACAGACCTGAATACTGATAGAATTTTTGTAGAACATAAAGTTAAAAGTATTGACACCAAAAATAAAACGGCTACTTTTGAGAACGGCCTAGTTGTAAGTTATGAATTTTTAATTTCAAGCATTCCTTTTCCTAGGCTTATGGATATATGCGAAATCGAATATGACTCTACAATCTATACAAGCAACAAAGTTTTAGTTTTTAATTTAGGATTTGATAGTGATACTCCAATCAAATCTCATTGGATTTATTTTGCAGATAAGGATATATGTTTTTATAGGGTTGGATTCTATAATAATATTATTCAGGGAGACAGAATGAGCCTTTATGTTGAGATTGGATTAAAGACAGAAGAAGAGATAGATTTAGATAACATTAAGAAAATAGTGTTGACGGATTTAAAAAAGTGCGGTATAATAAGAAATCAAAAATTGATTAGTAGTCATGAAGTTGTCATGAATCCGGCATATGTTCATATAACAAAAGACTCTTTGACAGATTTTAAGAATAAGAATGATATGCTTACTAATTTAGGAATTTATTCAATAGGACGATATGGTGGATGGAAGTATTGTTCTATTGAAGATAATGTAATCGAGGCAAAAGAAGTTTATAATAGATTGAGTAAAATATGATTGATTTTGGACTATCAAAAAAATACCCTGCACTTAAATTTCATCAAAGGTGGAACACTTACGGTAAATATTGTATGGATTCCGTAAGTGTTGACGGATTGTGGATGGAGTTTGGTGTTGCTAGTGGAGAAACATCAAAGGAGATAATAAAACATCTCCCAAACAAAAATGATGTTCTTTATGGTTTTGATTGGTTCAAAGGTCTTCCAGAAGATTGGGTGGTTTCGGAAAATGTTGTTCATTCTGAAGGAACTATATTCGGCCAAAAAAAGTTTGGAATAGAACCATCTATAGATGGCTTAAAGATTATCAACGGATTGTTTGAAGAAACTTTACCTTTATTTTGTGAGGATGAATATGAAATAGCATTTGTTCATGTGGATTGCGACTTATATTCTTCCACTAAAACTATTTTCGATAACATCAAATCTAAATTAATAGTGGGGACAATTATAATGTTTGATGAGTTTCACAATTATAATAATTTTCATTTACACGAATATAAAGCATGGAATGAATTTGTTTCTGAAACTGGAATAAAATATGATTGGGTAGCACACACAGAGGGCCAAGAAGCCTGTTGTGTTATTACGGAGATATGATTTTATGATAAAAATAATGTTTCATTGTGATTGGGGATGTTCTAGTGAAGATTTGCTAAACACATATAAACTCCAGACTCCAAATGAGAGTGGAGTGTGGAATGATATTGAATGTACTACAAACATAAATGACGCGGATTATCATATAGTAATGGATGGGGGTATACCAGATAATGTTTCGTTTGACAGGGTTATATATTTACAGAGAGAAGAACCAGAGGTAAAACCTCCCAAACTGGACTGGCCGGATAATTTATTTTTTCAAGGAACATACACAGATAGAAAGCATCATTTGGTTTCTGTTTGGAGAGTTCTAAAATCATATGATTTCTTAAAAAATTTAAATTACAATCGGCAAGACAAGATGCACATGGTTAGTTCTATTACTAGTGGTAAGGTAGATACATATGGACACAAAAAGAGAATAATCTTTTTATCAACTTTGGTGGAACACACCAAAGACATTGATATTTTTGGTGCATACGGTATAGAAAAATTTGGAAATATTAATTCGTGCTTTAAAGGGAAATTGGAATATAATAGTTATTGTAAATTTGAAGGTTTATATCCATATCACTACACAATTGCTTTTGAAAATTCTAGTAACTACAATTGTGTTAGTGAAAAGGCATTTGATGCTCTACTTTCATGGACTATGCCTATTTATTGGGGATGTCCTAATGTTTCAGATTATCTTCCAGAGGGAAGTTATCACCACATAGAGGATATAGATGATTTTGAATCTGTCAAAAAAGTTTTGGAGATAATTAAAAACCCCCCAACGGAAGAAAATATTGATGCAATTAAAAAGGCAAGAGAGTTAATAATGGACAAGTACAATCTTTGGTCAGAAATAGAAACAATATTAAAGGAAAATTTATAATATGTCAATAGAAAAAATATTTTCAAAAGACGGTAAATTACTTCATATTTATTTTAACTCTTCTTCTTTTACAGACAACAGAATTGATATATGTCCATCAGAGGAATTCATGCAAATTTCTTGTTTGAATTTGAAAGGGGGGAAAAAATTTGATGCTCACCAGCACATAGAAAATATTCGGGAAACTACAATTACTCAGGAATCTTGGGTGGTAATAAAGGGCAGAGTCAAGGTATATTACTATGACACAAATTCTGAATTGATAGCGACAACTATTTTAGAAGAGGGTGACTGCACAGTTACTTTTGGTGGTGGACACAATTACGAATGTTTAGATGATGCATTAGTATATGAATTTAAAAATGGTCCATATTTAGGGAAATCAAAGGATAAGGAATTGTTATGAAATTACATATAGGTTGTGGTTGGAGAAATTTTGGTTCCGATTGGATTCATATTGATGCCGGTAATTATTCACATACAGAGAATCATGACATTGTTTCTTTACCGTATGAAAATAACAGTGCAGATTTAATATATGCTTCTCATGTTATTGAATATTTTGATAGAGAATCTGTGCTTGATGCTCTGCTGGAATGGGGGAGAGTTCTGAAACCTAAAGGTAAACTAAGAATTGCAGTTCCAAATTTTAAAGCAATGTGTGAGTTATACGTTGACGGTTCAGTTGAACTTTTGGAAATTTTAGGACCATTGTATGGTAAGATGGTAATGGGCGATGACACAATATATCACAAAACTGTGTATGATTTTCCTGATCTAAAAGAAACATTACTGACATGCGGATTTAATAATGTAACTCAATATGATTGGAGAGAAACGGAACATTCAGAATTTGATGATCATTCTCAGGCATATATTCCACATATGGATAAGGAAAATGGAACATTGATAAGTTTGAATGTTGAAGCAACAAAATGAATCCTACGGTAGAGCAATTTGAAAAAGAGATAGCAAAGTTTTTTGGTTCACCATACGCAGTTGCTGTAGATTGTTGTACACATGCAATTGAACTTTGTTTGCGTTATACTAATGCAGACAATATTACGATTCCCACAAGAACTTATATCTCCATTCCCTTTCTTGCTATGAAGTTAAATTTAAATTGGAAATGGAAAGAAGAAGAGTGGAGTGACTATTACTCAATTGGAAACACAAACATATATGACGCCGCTGTATTGTGGAGAGAGAATAGTTATATTTCCAATAGTTTTATGTGTTTGAGTTTTCAATTTCAAAAACATCTTAGTCTTGGTAAGGGTGGAATGATATTAACAGATAATGAAATTGCTTACGAGGAACTTAAAATGATGTCCTATGATGGAAGAAAATCGGATGTTCCGTGGAGAGAACAAAACATAAAAACTTTAGGATATCATTATTATATGACTCCTGAAACAGCAAAGTTGGGATTAGAAAAATTACCAAATGCAATTCACACAACTCCTCGACAATGGGTACTGGAAGATTGGCCCGACTTGAGAAATATGGAGGTATTTAAATGAGAACATTAATTACAGGTGGAGCAGGACTAGTTGGTTCTGCTATGGAATCAAAATTTAAACCAACTCGAAAAAGTTTAGACCTTATGAACCTAAATGAAATCATAAAGTATATTACAACGCACAACATTGATTCAATCATCCATTGTGCAGGAAAGGTTGGTGGAATCAAAGCAAACACCACAAAACCCGGCGAGTTCTTTTATGACAATATCATTTTAAATTCAAATGTTCTAGAAGCCGCAAGAATTACAAATGTAAACAAAGTCGTTTCTTTTATGTCAACTTGTGTATTTCCAGATGATGTATCTTATCCTCTTCATCCAGAACAGATGCATAAGGGAGAACCGCACACAACAAACTATGCCTATGCGTATGCAAAGAGAATGTTAGAAGTTCAGAGTAGAGCATACAGAGAGCAGTACGGGTGTAATTTCGTTACCGTAATTCCCTGCAACATTTACGGTCCAAATGACAATTTTAGTTTGGAAGACGGCCATGTGATTCCCTCCCTTATCCATAAATGTTATTTAGCAAAAAAGAACAATACAGATTTTGAAATTTGGGGGAATGGTAAGGCCTACCGTGAATTTATTTACTCTAAAGATGTCACACACATTGCAGAATGGATTTTAGAAAATTATAACGAACCAGAACCCTTTGTCATCTCTCCTGATGAAGAATCATCTATTTCGGTAATTGCACAAGAGATTTCATGGAGAATGGGGTTTGAAGGAAACATCATATATAATGGTGAGAGAGAGGGACAACTCAGGAAACCCTCTGATAATAGTTTATTGAAAAGATTGATTCCTGATTACAAATTTATTCCAATTGAAATTGGATTACAAAAAACTATAGAATGGTTTAATGAAAATTATGAGGATGCTAGAAAATGAGTGATAGAAAAGTTGCATTGATTACAGGTATATCGGGACAGGATGGCAGTTATTTGTCTGAGCATCTACTAGAACAGGGATATGATGTTCATGGAATGGTACGAAGACAATCAACTTCTGAGAATCAAGAATCGAGATTAGAACATATTGAAGACTCTGTACATACTTATTACGCAGATTTAACAGATGTTCCATCTTTGACTCGCTTAGTCACATCCATTAAACCCACACACATTTTTAACTTGGGTGCCATGAGTCATGTACGAATTAGTTTCGATGTTCCCTCTTATACAATTCAAACAAATGGTCTTGGTGTTTTAAACTTACTTGAGGTTTATAGAGAGTTTGCACCAGAAGCAAAATTCTATCAAGCAAGTTCCTCAGAGATGTTTGGAAACAGTTTTGATGAAGATGAATTTCAAAGAGAAACAACTCCAATGAACCCAGTGAGTCCTTATGGATGTTCAAAGTTACTTGCCTATAGTTTGATAAGACACTATCGTAATGCATACAAACTACATGCATGTAACGGAATTCTATTCAATCACGAATCACCAAGACGAGGTTCCAACTTCGTAACAAGTAAGGTTGTTAAGACAGCCGTACAAATTAAACTTGGTCTAGTGGATAAACTTGAACTTGGTAATATGGATTCTTATAGAGACTGGGGACATTCTAAAGATTATACAAGAGCAATGCTTCAAATTATTAACCACGACACCCCAGACGATTTTGTTGTTTCCACTGGTGAAACTCATTCTGTTCGAGATTTATGTGAAGTAGTGTTTAGTTACCTCGATATGGATTATAAAGATTATGTTGTGCAGAATCCAAAGTACATGCGAGCAGAAGAACTAAAATATCTAAAAGGTGATTGTAGCAAGACAAAGAAAGTGTTAGGATGGAAGCCAGAATATACATTTGAGAGTATGATGCATGAGATGGTAGATTATTGGTTAGATTATTATGAAGTTAAACATTGATAATGTGTCCTGATATAAAACTAACTGGTGGTATTTCTGGTTGCGATGTTGTTTTGGGCGAAGACGGAATTGTAACAAAAACTACCAATGTAAATTCTTACGAAAAAAGAATCAATGCACAAGGAAACAAGCAATCATTATTTTCAAATTTTATTTTGAAAAACATTTCAACGCCAAAGGTAATAGAAGTCGGTAAAAATTTTATCAAGATGGAATATATTAAGGCAAAATCTTTCGATGAATTTCTTAACAACGCAACAAGAAAAGATGTAAATTTTATAGCAGATTCATTGTGTGATTATATCTTGTTTTTAAAAGATAGGTCCAAGTTCTACAATTCAGGAACATCAAAACTTATAAAGGATAAGATAAAATCTCTTAGAAATCAAACAAAACATAAAGATATCAACGACTATCTTCTTAAAAAATTAGAGACGATGAATGCAGAAGAAATACCTTATAGTTTTTGTCATGGTGATTTAACATTTTCAAACATACTCTTCCATAAGAATAGATTATATTTTATTGACTTTTTAGATACTTTCATAAATTCATATCTTTTGGATTTAACAAAACTCAAACAAGACTTATACTATAATTGGTCGGGGAAAGTAGATAGTACTGATAACATTAGGACGACTCAAAGTAAGAGATATATTTGGAAAAGAATATATGAGCAAAATAAAGATATAATCGACAGCGAGTGGTTTATCTTTTTTGACATACTAAACATTCTTCGTATAGAACCATATCTTAAAAATGAACGCCAGAGAAATGTTTTTGAGGACATATTAAAAGGAACAACTTATTATGAAAACTTTAATGATACCAATGGCAGGAAAGTCTAGTAGATTTCCAAATCAAAAACCAAAATGGATGTTGACACACCCAAGTAGTAATTTTTTTATGGTGGTGGAATCAATTTCTGGTATTAATTTAGACTTCTTTGATAGAATCATTTTTGTTACACTGGAAGACCACGAAAAAAAGTTTAACTTTACAAATGGATTAAAACGACAATTAGATGGCATTGGTATTTTGGATAAATCTAAAATTCTTTATTTAAAAGAAAAAACCGACTCGCAATCCGAAACAATATATCAAGCAATCAAAGAAGAAAAAATTGAAGGTTTTATATGTGTGAAGGACTCAGACGGAAAGTTTGAAACTATCATAAACAATGAAAAAAACCAAGTATGTTACTGTGACTTAAATTCCGTTGGCAAATTGGATGCAGGTTCTAAGAGTTACATTGAAATGGATCAAGGGGGTGTAATCACCAACATTGTTGAGAAAAAGGTGATAAGTTCAACATTCTCTGTTGGAGGATATTGTTTTTCTTCTGCAACAGAATTTTGTAATATATACGATTCACTTAAAATGATGGAAGGAGAATGCTACATCAGTCACATAATTTATGAGATGCTTCTTCAAGGCAAAGATTTTTATGGTCTCGAATGTTTAACTTTTGAAGATTATGGAACAAGTGATCATTGGAATGAGTTTAAATCTAAGTTCAAAACAGTTTTTGTGGATTTGGATGGCACATTGATAGAAAACACAGGAGAATATTTACCACCATATCGGGGGTCAGGTAAACTCTTAAAGAGAAATGCCGATACTATTAATAAAATGTTTGACTCTGGTTTTGTTTATGTTATAATTACAACAAGTAGACCAGAATCTTCCAGAAAGGAAACGGAAGAAGAATTGAAGAGAAATGGAATTAATTATCATAACATGGTAATGGGTTTACCCCATTGCGAAAGAATTCTGATAAATGATTTTGCTCCAACCAACCTCTACCCGTCAGCAAAGGCAATAAATATTTCTAGAAACAGTGATAATCTTGAGGAGTTTTTGACTAAATGAATATTTTAATCACAGGTGCCGCGGGAGGAATAGGTTCAACTCTTGCAAGAAAACTAAAGAATAATAATCATAATTTATATTTAATTGATAACCTCAGAAATGGTTATAAGGAAAATCTGTATGAAAATGACGAGTTACTTGGTGATTGGGTAAACCTCTCCATCGAAGAAGATTTAAGTAACTTGTGGAAAGATATTAAATTTGACCATGTGATTCATTTGGCAGCAGTCACCGCTCTACCAGATTGTGAGAGCAATCCAGAAGAAGCCCTTTCTATTAATGTTAATGGGACTCTTAACCTTTTGAATTTTGCAAAGGACAGGGGCATTTCTAGTTTTATATTTGCAAGCACCAGTGCAATTTATGAGAACAATAATTCTCCGCTGTTGGAAGAGTCTTTGGTTACGAGTCCCACTTTAATGTATTCTATCACCAAACAAATGGCAGAAGGCCTTTGTAATTCGTATAGAGAAAATTATAAAATGAACATTACTACACTTCGATTTTTCAATGTGTTCGGTCCGCGGCAGGACATTCATAGAACGAGTCCACCACTGTTGAATTATCTTGTTCGTGAATTTTCAAACAACAGAAAACCAATCCTACATTCGGATGGAAATCAATCTAGAGATTATATTCATGTTGATGATGTTATTAGAATGGTGGAACTGTGTATGGAGAGAAAACCAAATGATATATTTAATGTTTGCACAGGAACGGCAGTTTCGGTGAAGGAAATATCAGAAACTGTGAAGAATGCACTTCAATCAGAAATCGAACCAGTTTATAGAGAATCCCATAAATTGTGGGATTCATATCCAAAATTATTTGAGGGGGAATATCCTTTACTTAAAGAAGTTGTGGCAAAAGAAACAAACAAAAGTTCATTGGGTTCAATAAAGAAAATACAGACAAAATTACAATGGAAACCAAATACTAACATTAAGGAATTAATGAAAGAAACTGCTATTGAGATGTTAGAACTTGTTATGGAAAGAGGGTTTTAGTTAATGTATTACGATAAATTCAAAATGAATATATTAAGTCAGAACGGAGAAGACGGAGTTCTTCTTAGACTTATGAGTGAATTAGACATTAAACCATCAAGTTCTTGGTGTGTTGATGTGGGTGCATATGATGGAATTGCATATAGTAATGTTCGTCAGTTTATAAATCAAGGTGCAAATGCAGTAATGATTGAACCATCTATTGTGGGTGGTGGAGGAGAACCAAAATTTGAACATCTCGTAGATTTACCAAAAGAATTTCCAAATGTTATTGTTTTCAATTATGCTGTGATTCCTCCATCATATACAGATGAGGAAAAAGAACAAACACTCAGAGTAATAGAAGAAAATGATACCCGGTGGGGAAAACCAAGAAAAGAAAAATTAGAAGGAATGGAACTTGATGAAATTTTAGACAAGACTGAAATCCCAGAAGACTATGATGTATTGAACATAGACACAGATGTTTGTGATCATCCTATATGGAAACATCATAAAAAATATAAACCAAAGATTGTAGTAATTGAAATAAACAGTTCTATTCCACCAGAATCTACAGAGAAGAATGATGGCGGAACATCTTCTTTCTCTTATAGTCTTTCTGTTGCAGAAGAAATGGAGTATTCGTTGATATGTCATACTGGAAATCTGATCTATGTTCGTAATGATTTAATTAATAGATTATCAATTCCAAAAGAACTTATAAATAGTTCAGAGTTATTCTATAGGAGATGGTTATGAGTAAAGTGATAGTAACAGGTGGTTCGGGATTCATTGGTTCAAATCTAGTAGATAGATTGGTAAAAGACGGACATGAAGTCCTTGTTGTGGATAATGAATCTTCCGACGCACATGAGAGTTTTTATTACAACAGCAAAGCACAATATTATAGATGGGATGTTGGTGGAGTTGGTTCGGGATATGATTTACTAGAAAAGTTGTTTGATGGAGTGGACTATATATTCCACTTGGCAGCAGAATCAAGAATCCAACCTGCAATCGAAGATCCAGTTCTTGCGGTAAAGACAAATGTTCTTGGAACTTGTAACATACTACAAGCCGCAAGAAAAAATGGTGTGAAGAGAGTTATATACTCTTCAACATCTTCTGCGTATGGTTTGGCAAATCCAATTCCAAACAAGGAAGATATGGTAAAGGATTGTCTGAATCCATACTCAGTTTCAAAGACATCTGGAGAAGAACTTTGTCAGATGTATACCAAATTGTTTGGGTTGGAAACAGTAACCTTTAGATACTTTAATGTCTATGGCGAAAGACAACCAGTGAAAGGACAATATGCACCAGTAATTGGTTTGTTTCAAAGACAGTATGCAAAGGGAGAACCAATGACAGTTGTGGGTGATGGTATGCAGAGGAGAGATTTCACTCACGTTTCAGATGTTGTTGAAGCAAATATTCTAGCAGCATTCACAGACAACGAAGATGCTATTGGTGAAATATTTAATATTGGTTCTGGTTCAAACCACAACATTCACGACATTGTTAACCTTGTCGGAGGAGAAGATGCAAAGTTTGTTCATATTCCCGAAAGACCTGGAGAGTCAAGAGAAACACTTTCTGACTGTTCAAAGGCACATGAAATTTTAAAATGGAATCCAAAGGTAGTTCTCGAAGACTGGGTTACATCATACAAAGAATCGATGGTATAGATAATGGGTTTGTTGTTTGAAGAGTTAAGACCAGAATCAACTTGTCCTGCATATCCTCCTTATCATACAGGTAAGTATTTGGAAGAATATTTCTTTGATTACTATGAAAGAAATAAAGACAGGTTCCATAAATTAGACAGGAAATACATTCCTGTTTATTGGACGAATTGTTACAACAACGGCGCACTTCCAGAGTGGGGTGACAAAGTGAATATGCTTCAGATGCAAGCACAGTTAAATACTCTCGATTCTAGCGACTCTTACTTCACAGTATGTCAACACGATGATGCACCGATGCATTCTATCCCCGAAAATACTGTTGTGTTTTCTGCGGGAGGAAGAGTAAAGACGAGAATGACTGTTCCCACTCCTCTCATCTGTGGAGAACTACCAGAACACAAAAAGAAAACAAAGAAGTATCTTGCATCTTTTGTTGGTTCAAGCACACATCCTATTCGACAAAAGATGATAAACTCCTTACAAGGTAAACCAGAAGTAAAGATAAGTTCGGATGGTTGGAACATGAATGTTTCGGATGATAGACTCGATGATTTCATTCAGACATCTTTGGAAAGTAAATTTGTTCTTTGTCCGAGGGGATATGGTCCTGCAAGTTTCAGATTATACGAAGCAATGCAGTTGGATGCAGTTCCGGTTTATGTTAGTGATGATTTGTGGCTTCCGTGGAACCATGATGTGAACTGGGAAGAATTTTGTGTTCTAGTTTCTGATGCTCCAGGCGAGATAAATAGTTTATATGAAAGACTTCAGGCAATAATAGACGAAGAATATAACAGTATGAAAACTAAAGTGAAAGAAGTTTATACTAAGTATTTTACACTTGAAGGAACTTGTGATAATATATTAAGAATACTTGAAAGTGAAAGAAGACTATGAAAAAGAAAACACCAAAAGATAAAACCATCACATTGTGCATGATTGTGAAGAATGAAACTCATATCATTAAAGAATGTCTTGAGTCTATGCTGCCATATATTGATCGCTATGACATAACAGACACAGGTTCTGATGATGGAACACCAGAATTGATTGAACAGTTCATGGAAGAGAATGGTGTGCCTGGAGAAGTTTATCGTTCTGACTGGAAGGGATTTGGTGATCATGCAGGTAAGATTGGAAGTAGAACAGAATCACTCAGAAATTGTGATGGAAAGGCAGATTATGCCTGGGTAATTGATGCAGATGATTTTGTTGAAGGTGATTTTCAATTTCCAGAAAACATGACAGCAGATTCTTATAGTCTTCGTATCGGAAGAGAAGATTTCAGTTGGTGGAGAAATCAAATATTCAAGACTGGAATTGACTGGAGTTATGTTGGTGTTCTCCACGAATTTGCAGAATGTAAGTCAAATCCGGCAGCAAGCACAGAGAGAATTCTAAACCCCAAATATAATATTGCTGCCAGAACTCTTGGTGCTAGAAATGTTGGAATCACAACCAAAGAAAAATATGAAAGAGATGCAGAAAATCTAGAAGAAGCATTGAAAGAAGAACCTGAAAACGCTCGCTATCAATTCTATCTTGCTCAATCATATTTTGACTCACAGCAGTTTGAAAAGTCAAGAGAAGCGTACCAGAAAAGAACCACTATGGGTGGTTGGGAAGAAGAAGTATACTATTCCTATTTTAGAGTTGCAATTCTCAATGCTCTTATAGATGAACCTTGGCCTGTTATTCAGCAGTCGTTCTTGGATTGCTATGAGTATAGACCACACCGTGCAGAACCTTTGTTTCAGATTGCAAGACTCTATAGACAAGTTCACGATAAACCAAAGTTGGGATATATCTTTGCAAGAATGGCTCTAGAGATACCATATCCAGAAAATGATATTCTATTCATTAGTGATGATGTCTATAAGTGGCAAATACTAGATGAAATTGGTGCAACTGCTTTCTATGCAGGTAAACCTCACGTTGGTTATCATGCATGTAAGCGACTCCTTGATGAAAATCTCATTCCTCCTGATCATCGTGCTAGAATTGTAGAAAATTTCAATCAATACGAAAGAATAGTTATGCAAATTCAAACAGAACAGGCACAACAAGAAGCACAAAGGAAAATCCAAGAAGAGGAAGCAAAGAAGCAAGAAAAGATTGCAAAAAGAAATACTCCCAAAAAAGGAACAAAATCCAATCAGAACAAGAGAGGAAAAAGTCGTCCTAAAGCCAAAAGATAGATTCTTTAATGCATATATAGTGGTAGGGAAATTGGAGTAAACATATGCCAGCAAGACATGATATAGTATCGAATCAGGGTGAAACTCTGAATCTTCATCTGTTGTATACCAACACAGATGACTCTGCTATCGACTTGAATCAATATACTGCTGAGATGAAAGTAAAAAGGTCTTTTTTGGGTGACGATACTAGCACTGTTCTCCATCTTACTGGTTCTGGGGGAGATAGTTTTACTATCGGTATTACCGCAGGTTCAACTGCTTCTTCTCTTGGTTTGAAGGGTATGACATTTGGAGTGACCGGTGGAATATTCTTGAACAGAAACGCAGGAAATAGTGGAGATCAAACTGGAGGAATCCTTATCATTGCAGGTGCAACAGCAACATCTCTGATTCCCGATGGAAGACATATTTATGATTTAGAACTCAAATATATCCCCACAGGTTCCACCACACGACTCTTAGACGGAAGATTTGAATGTCCGGGTGAGGTAACTCGATGAAAATTAAAGTTACCGAACACACAACCGAAAAGAAATCAACAAAGATGGTTTCTGTCAGACATTCAAATGCTAACACATACAAAGTGCCATCAGTTACATTGAAGAAGAAGGATGTAACTCAGACATTGTTTTTATGAGGTTTGTTTATGTCAGACCTAAAAGGTTTTAATCAATATCATAAAGTAGAAGAAACACCAGAAGAAATTTCTGATTCTTTTTCTATACACAATCTTCCTAGAGGGGAAGATTTGATTAAACAGATTAAACCAGTTGAAGTGGTAGAAGAAATAGAAAAACCAATCCGTACATATCAAGGACTTCCTGGTCCAAAGGGAGATAGAGGTGACTCAGGAGTTCCAGGCATCCCAGGTCAAGATGGTAAAAAAGGTGATCAAGGAGAACCCGGAGAACCCGGAGAAGTTGGACCTCAAGGAATTCAGGGTGAAGTTGGACCCCAAGGAGAACCCGGAGAAGTTGGACCCCAAGGAGAACCCGGAGAAGTTGGACCTCAAGGAATTCAAGGTGAAGTTGGACCTCAAGGAATTCAAGGTGAAGTTGGACCTCAGGGAATTCAAGGTGAAGTTGGATCTCAGGGAGAGAAAGGCGAGAGAGGTGAGCAGGGAGTCGCTGGAACGAAAGGTGACAAAGGAGAAAATGGAAAAGAAGGAAAACAAGGAAAAGCGGGTGCTAAAGGTGTAAGGGGTGAAAGAGGAATTGCTGGACCAGCAGGAATAAAAGGATCGAAAGGCGACAAAGGGGACAAAGGGGACAAAGGTGATCCCGGAGATAAAGGTGAAGATGGAGATAGTGGAATTGCAGTCGCTCAATTTCCACTCAAGTACAATAAAGAAACAAAAAGAATTAGTGTGGACACGAAGGTTTTGCAGAAACTTGTCACCCCCGCACAAGCACAAAATATAGATTGGGTAGCACTCGCCGGTGGTGGTGCTGTTGGTGTTCGAGATAGAACTGCATCGAATGATATTTACTTATCGAAGTCGGTGTCGGATTTAATTTTTAAAGGAACTGGTGTTTCTCTCGAACGAAGAGGAAAGGATGTTGAATTAACTTTCACAGGTGGAGGAACATATACAGAATCTGCTTCTGCTCCATCAAACCCATCAAATGGAGATAGATGGCACGAAACAGACTCAGGAAAACTATTTACATTTTCATCTTCTCAGGAAGCATGGATAGAATTCTGATAAATAGTGTAAAGGAATAAATGTATGTCAATTAATTTTCCCAAAAGTGCAAATACAAACGATACTTATACTTACCTATCAACAACATGGAAGTATAACGGTGTTGCATGGGAAAAGAGTGCCGCTACCGACGAGACTGGCAACACTGAAGGTAATACTGGAGAAGTTGCATTTTACTCCGGTAAGGGAAGTACCATCGCGGGTGCTACTGCATTCTTCTATGATGGAGATAAAGTAGGAATAGGAACATCTGGTCCAACTGAGATGCTAGATGTTCGTGGTGGTATCACTGCGGGTGGTGGTATTTATGCGGCGGGTGGTGTGACATTAGGTAGTAATGTTAACGTAGGTGGTGATCTTACAGTTGGTGGTGATATCATCATGACAGAGGACGAAACCATCAAAATTGGTGGTGATACTGAACACATCGCATTCAACGGTGGTGGTGCAGAATTGCAAATGAGAGCAAATGAAGTTACGATTGACAGATATGTTCAACACTTTGGAGATAGTAATACTCACCTAGAGTTTCAAACTGATCAGATAACACTAGCGGCGGGTGGTGTGGATGCTATTGATATTGTTCCAACCCAAGTACATTTTGGGGTTGGTATCACTGCGGATGGTGGTATTTATGCGGCGGGTGGAGCAACATTTGGAGGAATGGGAGTTGATGTTACTGGAGGTTTGACAGCAGATGTTCTTCAGGTTTCAGGTGAGACAATATTCGATGGAACACTAACAGCAAATGGAACAGTAACAGCAACTAGTACGGGTGATGTAACACTCAACCTAATCGCAGACACAGACAACTCTGGAGAAAATGATAATCCAATTATAAAAATGGGACAAGACGGCAGTGAAGGTAATTTCACTCTTGGTATAGTTGGTGATGCAGGTCAAATATTTACTAATTCATTAAGCAATTCTGGTTTCTTAAACACATCAAGTTCATTCAATGATTTACAGTTTGCTGTGCAGAATGATATGAAGATGACTCTACTCAATACGGGCGAAGTCGGAATTGGAACGAAAGCACCCACAGATAGATTACATGTTAGTGGTGGTGGAATTACTGCCGATAGTGGTATTTATGTTGCAGGTGGTGTAACATTTGCCAATCTATCCGTAAATGATAACTACAATTTTCCAACAAGTGCGCCCAGTGAAGGAAACATGTTGCTGGTTGGTAGTGATGGTGATCTTAAATTTGAACCACACACAGACTCAACCAGTTTTGTTGTTGACTCAGACATTCCTCTTGCTACTGGTATTAGATATAAAGCGATTTATAGAGTTCCTTATAGTAATATGGTAGTGACAAGATTGGATCTGAGATCAGATGATGTTTCTCCTTCTGGTTCTGGAGACTCATTGCAGGTTGCATTGAAAGGAATCCGAAGAGCAACAAACCTTGAAGCAGCATCACCTACGATTGAAGAAACAATAGAAACAATTGCAATTCCTTTGGGGGGACAATATCACCACGGAACCAGTTCCATAACAAATCCAAATATTGGTGAAGATAATAGTATTACATATTTGGTGGTGGATGTCACGGGAAATGCAGGAAGTCACAGTAATTTTTGTTTAATAGTCACACTAGGAGTTAGAAGTTAATGGCAACTAAGTATTGTAATCCAGATTTGGCTAGTGGAGATAATGATGGAACTTCGGAAGCGAATGCATATCAAGATTTATCAACTGCAATAGCCTCCATCTCAGGTGGTGATCTTCTCTACGTCAAGAAAACTTCGTCTCGACACGACGATGGTGTTCTTGATTTTGCTACTGGTATTAATGGTAGTGCAACAACAATGACAATCATTGAAGGATATGGATCAACACCCGGCGATAATATTAAGTTTGAATATGCAGAAAGATTTGATGTTGATGCTAGGAGTATTGTTTTTAGAAATTTTGATATAGAATTCTCCGCCGGAGCAGATGGTGTTCTTCAGGTAGATTCAAATGCAGACAATGTTCATATTCACAACTGTCGATTATATAATACCCAGACAGGAAATTATCCAGCAGTGTATGTAAATCAAACAGCAATTATAACAAACTGTGAAATCATTTCCGATGGAAACATAACAACACCTGCCAGTGGAGCAGTGAGAATTACTGGTGGTGATCAATTAATAATAGATGGTTGTTCGATTCGCGGATCTAAAGGAATTGGAGCAATTCCGGGTGGTAGGGGTATATCAATTACTAATTGTATTTTCTACGATGCACCAAATCGAAACATGACAAAAGGAATAGAGATAGACTTACAGAACAGCGCCAGCGAAGTTAAAACCTGTACTATATCACATAACACAGTATATCATGCAAATAATGCGGGAATAGATTTTCGTGAATTGCCTATATTTGATGAAGATAGTGCTGTGCTAGTTTCAAATAATATCTTTTGGGGTGATGGTGGAGGTAGTGGTATTAAGAACACCGACTCTACCACCACGGTTGGTCCAGTTTTCATAAACAATGCAATGGGTAATTGGGGTGGGGATTCAAATCATATGACTGGTTTTGGTGCTACTAATGATGTATATGGAACCATTGATTTAACTGCCGATCCATTTGTAGATGGAGACAATGGTGATTTTAGATTAAATGGAACCGCCGGTGGTGGAGCCGCATGTCGTTCTGCTGCACATCCAACAACATTCCCCGGACTATCGTTCACAAACAAACGAGACATTGGTGCAGTTGGTCATACTGGACTGTTAGAAAAAGTGAGTGTGAGTTGATTGAACTTTTAGAAAGTTATCATATAGATAATTGACTTTCAATTTCAATCTGATACAATAAAATACGAAGGATGGATGGGGGTTGATAGGGTATTGCATCGTGCGTCCCGCCCCCGTCTCTCCTTTTTTTATTATGGAGTATATTATGCCGGTGAATATGAAACTTAAATATTATAAGATGAACGGTGGTGTTCAGGAACCACATCTAGCAACAGAGGGTGCAGCGTGTTTTGATATTCATGCACATCTGAAGAAGGGCGATTCTGTTACTGTCTATGAAATGGACAACACCAAGAGTACAATCAAAACAGAAGGTTACAAAGAAAAAGAAAGAAAAGAAGATGTAAGAATTAGAATTCGTCCAGGCGACAGAGTTCTCGTTCCCACAGGCTTAATTCTTGATATTCCTGAAGGACATTCAGTAAGACTTCACACAAGGTCGAGTATTTCTTTGAAAAAGGGATTGATTATGCCCAACGGAGAAGGTATAATAGATTCTGATTACTATCACCAAACCTTCGTGATGCTTTACAATGCAAGTGCAGATGAAGTATTGATTGAGAACGGTGAGAGAATTGCACAGGGTGAGTTGGTAAAAACCTACTCATATAGTATTGAAGAAACAAAGGATGTCCCAGAACAAAAGACTGACAGGGTTGGTGGTTTTGGCTCAACAGGAGTTAAATGATGAATCGTGAAGAACTATTGAAGCACCATGACTATCTTTGCAGCACTGCAAAAGAAATCATGAAGAAGAAGAACCATGACTATGCAGGTAAGGGTGGTGAAACTCCTTTTGCAAATTTCGAGAGATGTGAAGCAATGGGAATTTGTTCCACAGAACAAGGTTTTCTCGTCCGAGTTGTAGATAAGGTTTCTCGTCTCTCTACATTTGTAGAAGCAGGCGAATTGAAAGTAGATAACGAATCATACGAAGATGCTATTCTTGATATTATCAATTACATGATTCTATTGAGTGGTTTCTTGCATGGAAAAGAATAAACCAAAATTGACAATAGGAATGTGTACCTACGATGACTTTCATGGTACATATTTTACAATACAATCAATTCGTTTTTATCACCCAGAGGTGGTTGACGATATTGAATTTATTGTAATTGATAACAATCCGAATGGTAATGATTCTAAAGAATTGAAAAGGTTTCTTAAGAAGAGCGTACCTAATTCAACATACATTCCATTTGAAGAGTATAGTGGGTGTGGAGTTAGATCAAAACTTTTTGAATTTGCAAACGCTCCTGCTGTTTTGTGTTTAGATTGTCATGTCCTGTTAGAGTCGGGAAGTCTGAAAAGATTGATAGATTACTATGAAAGAAATCCAAACACAAAAGATTTGTTGCAGGGCCCTTTGGTTTGGGATAGAATGTCTAAGCACATAAGCACACACTTCGATTTAACTTGGAGGGAATCTATGTGGGGAACATGGCAAACCCATGATGAAAACGGAAGTAATCCAGACGACAATCCTTTCGATATACCATCGATGGGCCTTGGTCTTTTTTCTTGCAGGAAAGATGCCTGGTTAGGATTCAATGAACACTTCAGAGAGTTTGGTGGAGAAGAAGGATATATTCATGAGAAATTCAGACAGCACGGAGCAAGGACTTTGTGTTTGCCTTTCTTAAGATGGCTTCATAGGTTTCCAAGACCAGAAGGACCTCCATATCCACTAAGCATAAAGTCAAGAATAAGAAACTACTTTATCGGTCATATGGAATTATCCTTAGAACTCGATGATATGATAGATCATTTCATGTCAGAAGACAGGATAACTGAAGAGGAATTAAAAGAAATTCTAACAGAAGTAATGTTTACAACAGGGTATAAGCCAAAATTTAGAAACAAAGAAATGGCTAAGATAATAAATCCATTTACTAAGATTGAACTTTGAAAATATCAATTATGTGGTATACTGTATTAGGTGAATAAAGTGAATGAATACTATACAAACATAACGCAACGAGGAAAGTTTATTCTTTATCGAGGCGTCTCTGAGGATGGAACTCGATTTCAAAGAAGAGAGGAATTCTATCCCACGATGTATGTGCCTTCTAATAAGAAGACTAAATACAGAACACTCGATGGGTTGTACGTTGAACCAGTTCAGCCTGGTAATATTCCAGACACCCGTGAATTCATAAACAAGTATCAGGATATCAAGGGATTTGATATTTATGGAAACAATGACTTTGTATATCAGTTCATTGGGGATAATTATAGCGGCGAAGTTGATTACGACTTTTCAAAAATCAAAGTTGCTTATATCGATATTGAATGTGAGTCGGAACATGGGTTTCCAAAACCAGAGAATGCAAACGAGAGAATCAATGCAATCACTGTTGACTTCAATGGTTGGATTTATGTATATGGTTTAGGTGACTTCAATCTTGCAGAGTCCCCATATGAAGGTAAACTGAGACAATTCAAATTCGATAGTGAAGAGGAATTGCTTGAGTCTTTCCTATCTACTTGGGAATTAGAATCACCTGATGTAGTAACGGGTTGGAATGTTCGTTTCTTTGACATTCCCTATCTTATAAATCGTATTGCAAATGTCCTAGGCGAATCGGATGCAAAGAGGTTGTCTCCTTGGAAGTTCTTGAAAGAACGAACTGTTCGTAAGATGAACCGCGAAAACCAAACTTTTGAAATAGCGGGTATTGCTACACTCGATTACTATGAACTGTATCAAACATTCACTTACGTCAATCAAGAGTCCTATCGACTTGATCATATTGCATTCGTGGAACTTGGTGAGAAGAAGTTGTCGTATGATGAGTATGACAGTATGGCAACATTCTATAAAAATGACTTTCAAAAGTTTATAGAATACAATGTCAAGGATGTTGAACTTGTCAAGAATCTTGAAGACAAGATGAAGTTGCTTGAACTCGCGGTGTCACTTGCATATTCCGCTAAAGTAAATTATATGGATGTGTTCGGACAGGTGCGAACATGGGATTGTATCATCTATCACTATCTCATGGAACATAATATTGTGATTCCCCCAAAGAGAACAAGTAAGAAAGATGCTCAGTACGCTGGTGCTTATGTGAAAGATCCTATTGTGGGTATGCATGATTGGATTGTTTCATTCGACTTGAACAGTCTGTATCCTCACTTGATTATGCAGTACAACATCAGTCCCGAAACGATGGTTCCGAACAGCAAAGATTCTTCTATATCTCCCGACTCAGTTCTTGAGGGTAAAACTATCATGCACGATGGTTACTCTGTCGCCGCAAACGGAACCCGATACACAAAAGAGCATCAAGGTTTTCTTCCTGCACTCATGGAGAAGTTGTACAAAGAACGTAAGATGTACAAGAAGAAGATGATCGAGTGTCAGAAGGAACGACAGAAGATTATGAAGTCCAACACTGTAGCGATGGGTAAGGGTGCTGCATGTAAGAGACTCGACAAAGAGATTGCAAAGTACAACAACTTCCAGTTGGTTCGTAAGATTCAATTGAACTCCGCTTATGGTGCGATTGGTAATGAATGGTTTCGTTACTTCAATGTTGACATGGCAGAAGCAATCACTCTGTCGGGACAGTTGAGCATTCGTTGGATCGCCGACAAACTGAACGAATTTCTAAATAAGACAGTCGGTACGGAGGACTACGATTATGTTACAGCAAGTGATACAGATTCTGTGTATCTTCGCCTTGGGTTATTGGTGGACAAAGTATGTGGGGACACCTCCAAATCGAAGGTGGTTGAATTCCTCGACAAAGCGTCGGAAGAAATAATTCTTCCATTCATCAAAAAGAAGTATGATGAACTTGCATCGATAATGAATGCATACGAAAACAAGATGGTAATGGATCGTGAGTGTATCGCAGACAAGGGAGTATGGACCGCTAAGAAGCGTTACATGATGCAGGTGTTTGACTCGGAGGGAATTCGTTATGATGAACCTAAGTTGAAGATCATGGGTATTGAAACGACCCGTAGTTCCACACCACAGGTTGTTCGTGACGCCCTGAAGAAAGCAATCGACTTGATTCTTACTACAGACGAAGACACCGTGATCGAATTCATTGATGATTTTAGAAACACTTTTAATAAATTTGATCCAGAAGATATCGCCTTTCCGAGAGGTGTAAATGGTATGGAGAAATACCAAGACACTTCGATGATATATACAAAGTCAACACCGATTGCGGTGAAAGGTTCTTTGATTTATAATTACTATCTCAATGAATTGAACCTTGGGAAGAAGTATCGTAAAATTATCGATGGAGATAAGATTAAATTCCTGCACCTAAAGTCACCAAATCCGTTAGGTGGTATTGCAGGAACAGATCAAGTTGTTGCTTTTCCAAACAGCCTTCCAAAGGAGTTTGGATTGATTGAGTTTATAGATTATGATACTCAGTTTGGAAAGTCATTTCTTGAACCTATAAAAAATATACTAGAGAAGATAGGGTGGAATCATGAACATGTTTCTACTCTAGAAAGTTTCTTTGGGTAGGAGTATTTAAAATGAATATTGGACATATAGAATATAAAACAGTATTGTTTATTAAGGGTGTATTAGAAACACAATTGGATAAATCTAGGCAGAGGTTAACAAAGTGTCAACGAGATGTTCATTGTTCAAGGGAAACTTATGAAAATCAACTAGACTTTTGTGAAAAATTAGAGTATGCTATAAGAGAAATGGAGAAACAAATATGAGTGATCTACTAAAGAGTTTAATCAAAGAATCTGGAAACGAGTTTGCAGGTATTGCCTCGGATGGTATTGAAGGTAGCGATGTTACTGGATTCATAAACACAGGAAGTCATGTGTTCAACGCATTGTTGTCAGGTTCATTGTATGGTGGTATTCCAAACAATAAGATCATGGCACTTGCGGGTGAATCTGCGACTGGTAAGACATACTTTGCATTGGGTATGTGTAAGAAGTTCCTCGATGATAACCCAGAAGGAGTGGTTCTGTATTTTGACACCGAACAAGCGATTACTTCGGATATGATTCGTGAGAGAGGTATGGATCCAACAAGAGTTGCAATCTTCCCTGTTGCTACAGTCGAGACTTTCCGACACCAAGCAATCAGTATCGTTGACAAGTACATCGAGACAAAAGACACCAAACCTGTCTTTGTTGTTCTTGATTCACTTGGTATGCTTTCCACAGAGAAAGAAATGAACGATACCGCAGAAGGTAAGTCAACCCGTGACATGACACGCGCCCAAGTGATCAAGGCGACATTCCGTGTACTTACTCTCAAGTTGGGTAAAGCAGGTATTCCTCTTATCATGACAAACCACACCTACGATGTTGTCGGTGCTTATGTTCCAATGAAGGAGATGGGTGGTGGTTCTGGTTTGAAGTACGCCGCATCTACAATTGTCTATCTTTCAAAGAAGAAGGATAAGGATGGAACAGATATCATCGGTAATATTATCAAGTGTAAGTTGTTCAAGGGTAGGTTGACGAAAGAGAACAAGATTGTTGAAGTTCAGTTGAACTATGACACCGGACTGAATCCATATTATGGTCTTGTTCCGATTGCAGTGAAGTATGATATCTTCAAGAAGGTTTCAACTCGCATTGAACTGCCTGATGGTAAGACTGCCTTTGAAAAGTCAATCAACAACGATCCCGAAAAGTATTTCACTCCTGAAGTTATGGAAAGACTTGAAGAGGCGGTTGCAAAGGAATTCAAGTATGGTACAATTGAAGCAGAAGAAACCGTAGAGGAGAAAAATGATGAGCAAGATATATGAATATGATGACAATTATTCTGTTGGTATAGATCAGAATATTCCAGTTAAGATTACAGAGGGAGCATACAAAGGAACTGTATTCACATATGGTTCAGTATCTTTCAACGAATTGGATGATTCTATTAATTGTAAGTTTGAATATAATGTTCTAGAAAAACCAGATGGTTTGATTGAAGATAAAATTTTCGTAAATCATTTGGGAGAAATTCTAATTGATATTCTTGCAGAAGAGATAGATGAACTTGACGAAGATTTTCTCAGATCCGGGATCACTCCAAACTATGAAGACAGTTGAACATGTAATTTTGGAAAACTTATTGTATAATGATGAATACTCTCGGAGAGTGGTTCCCTTTCTAAAAGATGAATATTTTCACGATAGAACAGAGAAGATTCTCTACGAGACGATAAGTAACTTTATACTCAAGTACAACAACCTCCCCACAAAGGAGGCAGTTGTCATCGATGTGGATAAAAATAAATCTATCAGCGAGGACGAATATAAAGGAATCGTAGAACTGATGGAAAGTCTGGAGAAGAAAGATAATTTACCAGACTTCGATTGGTTAATAACAGAAACAGAAGAATTCTGCAAAGACAAGGCAGTTTATAATGCCATCATGGAATCGATTCACATCATTGATGGGAAGTCATCAACAAAGACAGAGAATGCAATTCCAGAAATACTCTCGGATGCTCTCGCAGTTTCCTTTGATACCAACATTGGACACGACTACATCGAAGACTCAGATGAACGATATGATTTCTACCACAAGGTAGAGAAGAGAGTCCCATTTGATCTGGACTTCTTTAACACAATCACGAACGGTGGAACACCACAGAAGACATTGAATATTGTGATGGCGGGAACTGGTGTTGGTAAGTCATTGTTTATGTGTCACCATGCAGCAAACTGTCTTTCTCAAAATCTCAATGTTCTTTATATCACATGTGAGATGGCAGAAGAACGAATTGCAGAACGTATTGACGCAAACCTTATGGATATTACTATGGATAACCTGAAGGATTTGCCAAAACAAATGTATGATAGTAAACTGAATACAACTACAGCAGGTATTACTGGTAAACTTATTATCAAAGAGTATCCAACTGCTACTGCAAATTCAAATCACTTTCGTATTCTTCTCGACGAATTGAACATCAAGAAGAAGTTTAAGCCTGATATTATCTTTATTGATTACTTAAACATCTGTGCGTCCTCACGAATTAAGCAAGGAAGCAATGTCAATTCCTATTCATATATCAAGTCTATTGCAGAAGAACTCCGTGGTTTGGCGGTACAGTATAATGTTCCTATCTGGTCTGCGACACAGACAAACAGAACAGGTTACTCCAGCACTGATGTCGGACTAGAAGATACATCAGAGTCCTTTGGACTTCCTGCAACCGCTGACTTTATGGTTGCGTTGATTTCTACAGAAGAATTGGATGAGCAGAATCAAGTTCTTGTAAAGCAACTCAAGAACCGTTATAATGACACAGTAGCAAACCGCAAATTCATTCTGGGAATCAATCGTGCAAAGATGAAATTGTCTGATGTAAAGAGAGACGAACAGGTTGGGTTGGTTGAATCGAATCAAACCGAAACTAGTACATTGGGTTCTGGTTTCGACGGTGATAATTTCGAGGATAAGTTTAAGGTGACAAAAGAGAAGTTCACCAGTTGGAATATTTGATGAGTACTTATATTGATAAAAAATTCATAAACATGGTTTCTGCACAACTTCAAAACTTTAAGTGGAAGAAGGAAAACCTAGCAAACTGTAGATGTCCTATTTGTGGAGACTCATCAAAGAACAAGAACAAAGCAAGAGGATTCTTTTATCAAAAAGGAAATGATTTTTTCTATAAATGTCACAACTGTAGTGTGGGACACAACCTATATAATTTCTTAAAGGATGTTGCACCTTCGTTGTGTAAAGAATATTCTCTAGAGAGATATCGAAACGGAGAGAACGGAAAGTCAAATTATAAGAAACCCAAGGAAGAAGATTTGTTCAGATTCAAAAACTCAAAACCAAAATTTAAAAAGAAAGATAAACTACTTGATGACTTGGTTTGTCTTACTGAATTACCTGAAGAACATGTAGCAGTTAAGTTTGCAAACATGAGAATGATTCCAAAACAACATTTCAAGTTGTTGTATTATACAGATGATTTCACTACATTTGCAGGTAACCTAGATGAAGATAACACACTTTATGGCAAAGAGGAAAGGTTGGTAATTCCTTTCTTTAATAGTCATGGAAATGTTGTTGCTTGTCAGGGTAGAGCGTTGAATATGGCAGATGAGGTTAGGGCAAGAGAGACAGTTAAGTATATTACAATTAAAGGTGATAAAAGTATTGACCGATTGTGGTATGGACTTTGGAGAGTAGATCCAAAGAAACGTGTGTATGTGGTAGAAGGTCCGATTGATAGTTTATTCTTGGAAAATTCAACAGCAATGGTTGGTGCAGGTGCGTTAAAAGAAGTTCCACTACGATTTGAAAATTCGGAGATGACTTACATTCTCGATAACGAGCCACGCAACCGACAGATTTGTGCATACATTGAAAAATTGATTGAGTTAGACAGAGACGTTTGTATTTGGCCAGATAATATTTCAGAGAAAGATATCAATGATATGGTGTATAGAATGTCAACTCGTAAAATTCAAAAATTGATTGATGATAACACATACAGAGGACTTGAAGCGAGACTACGGTTTAGAGAATGGAGAAAAGTATGAGGATTGATTTCTTTGGTAGATTGTTGCTATGGTGGAAGAGGAGAAAAAAGAAATGAACAAAGAGAATGTATTAGATAATGGTCATGTGCATCTTGTTGACAGCATGGGAAGTGATTTGACTGTGTGTAACTCTGCCCGTGTTTCATTTAACAATGAAAGTGAATGGGAAGTTGACAAGGAAGTAGAAACTAGACTGAAGAAAAGCAACTCTAGGTTTCGTCCTTCTGATGTTCGTAAACTACCAGATCGTGATGTGAAACTCATTCGATATCTTGCGAAACACAATCACTGGACACCATTCGCTCACCCACAGATTACTCTCAGAATCAAAGCACCGATTTCAATTCGGACTCAGTTCTTTAAGCACAAGCAAGGATTCGTAGAAAACGAAGTCAGTCGCAGATATGTTGATGAAGCACCCGAGTTCTATTTTCCACAGTGGCGTTCAAGACCAGACAAATCTATGAAACAGGGTAGTGGTGGACTATTAGAATGTAGAGATGGTGGTGGTGAAACATCTGGAGGATTTGCTACCCATCCCTTATATGAATCATACAAAGCAACAATGCAAAGTGCATTGCGTACATATGAAGAGTTGCTTTCATCGAATGTTGCACCAGAGCAAGCACGATTTGCTTTACCTCAAGCAATGTACACTGAATGGTACTGGACTGGTTCTCTTGCCGCATACGCAAGATTCTATAAGCAACGAATTGACGAACACGCTCAATGGGAAATTCAACAGTATGCAGAAGCAGTTGGAAAAATTATAAAACCTTTATTCCCAGTTTCCTGGTCCGAACTTACAAACTAATATAAATAAATTCATACACCGTATCATGGAGAAGTGAATTATGTCATTACCAACACCCTTTCAAGATTTTATACATTTGAGCCGATATTCTCGTTGGATAGACGAGAAGGGTAGAAGAGAAACATGGGAAGAAACTGTTTCTCGCTACTTCGATTTTTTTGTAGAACACCTAGAAGAGAGTCAGAACTACAAAGTATCTAAGAAAGAAAGAGAAGAATTGCAAAGTGCAATCATTGATTTAAATGTCATGCCTTCGATGAGAGCATTGATGACCGCAGGAGAAGCACTGAAGCGTGATCATGTTGCAGGATACAACTGTGCGTATGTGAGTGCAGGAAGAGTCCGTTCCTTTGATGAAATTCTTTACATTCTCATGTGTGGTACTGGTGTTGGTTTCAGTGTCGAAAGAGATTTCTTAGGAAAGTTGGCTACGATTGCAGAGGAGTTTGAAGACAGTGATACAACAATTGTGGTACAGGATAGCAAGTTGGGTTGGGCGAAAGCCTACAAGGAACTTACATCGTTACTCATTAGTGGTCAAATTCCTCAATGGGATGTATCGAAAGTCCGTCCTGCGGGGGAACGACTTAAAACTTTCGGTGGTAGAAGTTCGGGACCAGAACCACTGGATGATCTGTTCAAATTCACGGTGGATACCTATAAGAAGGCTTCTGGACGAAAACTCACCTCTATCGAATGCCATGATATCATCTGTAAGATTGCGGAAGTTGTCGTTGTCGGGGGAGTACGAAGAAGTGCCCTTATTTCGTTATCGTCTCTTACGGATGAACGAATGCGGGAAGCGAAAACTGGTCAGTGGTGGCATGAAAACCCACAGCGAGCATTGTCGAACAACTCAGTAGCATACAAAGAAAAACCAGAGATTGGTACGTTTATGGACGAGTGGGTTTCACTCTATAAGTCCAAGAGTGGTGAACGTGGTATTTTCAATCGTGATGCTGCTAAGAAGACCGTAGAGAAACTTTCAGATCGCCGTGATCCTAATTATGATTTTGGTTGCAATCCTTGTTCCGAGATTCTTCTTCGTGATAGAGAGTTCTGTAATCTTACCGAAGTGGTGGTTCGTAAAGAAGACACGGTTGAAACTCTGAAGGAGAAGGTTCGACTTGCCACTATTCTTGGAACATGGCAATCTACTCTTACAAACTTCCGTTATCTTTCAAGTGAGTGGAAGAACAACTGCGAAGAAGAAAGACTTCTTGGTGTTTCGCTTACTGGTATTATGGACAATGATCTCATGAATGGTAGAAAAGGAACAGAAGTTCTTGAGAAGACACTGAAGACTCTTCGTGAAACTGCGGTGGAAACGAACAAGCAACTTGCGAAGAAGTTTAATATCAACCAATCGGCCGCGATCACCTGTGTAAAACCGAGTGGTACTGTCTCACAATTGGTTGATGCTTCTTCAGGTATTCATGCTCGACACTCTGAATATTACATTCGTACAGTTCGTGCAGATGTTAAAGATCCATTGTGTAAATTTATGATCGATAAGGGATTCCCTGCGGAACCAGATGTAATGAAACCAGAACATACTATGGTATTTTCTTTCCCAGTAAAGGCACCAGATGGTTGTGTTGTGAGAACAGAAATGACAGCAATCGAACAACTTGAACATTGGCTTCTATACCAAAGACATTGGTGTGAACATAAACCAAGTGTTACTGTAACTGTGAAGGAACATGAGTGGATGGAAGTAGGTGCATGGGTTTACAAGCACTTCGATGAAGTGAGTGGCGTTTCATTCCTACCACATTCGGATCATAATTATAGACAAGCACCATACCAAGACTGCACAAAGAAGGACTATGAGGAACTTCTTAAAAAGATGCCAACAGGTGTGGATTGGGAAAAATTATCAGATTATGAGAAAGAAGATAACACATCTGGTTCTCAAACCCTCGCTTGTAGCGGTGGTTCATGTGAAATCGTCGATTTAACGAAATAAAAAATATTAATTTTAGTTTGACATGTCCCGTTATAGAACTATAATGGGAGGTTAATTATCTCTTCAAGGTTTGTTGAGAATACTAAGTCACTATATAAGTGACACATTACTGAGTCGGAGTTGACTCATGGTGCATTCAGCACCAACCCTTTAGCCGGGGTTTCATTTTCTTATAAGGAGAAATAATATGGCTAATACAAGTAAGTGTCCTGTCGTGGGATGCGAAAACGACGTTGTTACAAAAACTCTTGGTAAGGTTGGCATCTGCCGTAGTATGCTAATCACTCTTGCACTTCTTCCATATTCATGGGGTGGTGTTGTTTGGGTTGCAGATGCAGTCCAGTCTCTTTGGCACGCTGCAACAAACGCAGTAGGAACCTGAGTCGTTCATTCGATTCAAGGAGGTAATCCTATGAATATTTCAAAGAAAAAGTGGATGATGTACGGTGGTCTTGCTGCTGCAATTGTTGTAGCATCATTCGCTGCACCTGCACTTGCTGACGGTCCTTCATATGAGGATCTACAGGCTCGTCTCGATGCAGCAGAAGCAAAGATCGCAACATTGGATGCGAACCAAGAACCAAGTTGGTTGGAAACTCGTCGAAGCGAAGAAGTAAAGGCTATGGTACAAGATGTCATGGCTGATGCTGATGCACGCACAATGATGATGGCGGATGCACAACCCGTCACTGTTAACGTGGGTGGTTTTGCCATTACTCGTTGGAGTTATAACAACGATGGTGGTGTCGCTGAAAATAATCAGTTCAGTATTCCCTATGCTCGTCTCGAAGTTTCGGGTGAGATTCTAGGAAAGATTGGTTATTATGTAAGTGGTGAGTTTAGTGACTATACAAATGGCACTATGGAACTCGTTGACGCCTATACCACAATGGACTTGGGTTGGGGTGTTGACTTCCAAGCAGGACAGTTTGTCACTGCGTTCTATAAGGACTTCACCGATTCACCATTGGATAATGTTGAAGGTGAATACACCATTCTCGCTACTACGTTTGGTCAAGGAAGATCACAGGGTGTCCAGTTCAGCAAGGACTTTGACTGGTTGGACCTCTCTGTTTCATACAATGATGGATTCGGTACAGAGAATGTATTCATTGTAGATAATGATTATGGTATCAGCGTCCGTGGTGACGTTGACTTTGGTGGTGGTTTCCAGTTGGGAGCCGCATACGCATACCAGTCAGAACTCGAAGATTATGGCACTTATACCGTTGACTTTGGTTATAGCAACGGTCCTCTAAATGCACAAGTCTCATGGGTTTCTGCTGATTATGCAGTAGGTGGATATGGTAAGAACTACGGTTTCAACGCCGAAGTTGCATACCAATGCACCGATAACCTCACAGGTTTCGTTAATTATCAGTACGGTAAACTTGGTGTTTCCGATTCTGATCTAAACGTCCTTGAGGTTGGTGCGAATGTTGACATCAATAAGTACGTCCGTTGGACTACTACTCTTGGTTATGCATTCGATGCTATTGGTACTGAATGGAATCTCTATCGTTCCGGTTGGAATGCAGGCGACTCCAATGGTCAGTATCTACTCAGAACACAACTTAGCGTTAGTTTCTGATATACGGGACTTATCCCGGCACTTCACGCAACCCCCCTGTCCTCGGACGGGGGGTTGTTTTTTATACATATAGCATACACTATAGGAGAATCTCATGGAAACTAAGCAATTTCAAAACCTGTTAGAATCTATCATTAACCTCAATGAAGACCACATGAAGGGTAAAACTGTAATCGTGAATGGTAAGAGAGGGGTAGTTGGAAAAGAAGTGTCTCAAGACGGTGAGACGGAAGGTGACGAGTTCTACAGGGTTAAATTTGAAGATGGTACTACGAAGAATATACCTGCTAGAGACATGGAAATCTCAGGCGATACCAAGAATAAGAAACAACCCGGTGAGAATGAGGCTGAAGACATTGTGAAGGAATCTGTTGAACTTGAAGAGAAGAAAAAGAAAAAAGGAAAGCATGATTGTGCCACTCATGTAGAACACACACAATATGGCGAAGGACAATGCATTCATTCTAAACATGCAACGCCAGATGAGAATGGACAAATTGCTTGGTACGATGTCATGTTTGAACATGGTGTTGAAAAGGGAGTTCCCACCGATAGTCTTAAAATTCTTGTAAGTGAGGTGCATGAAGACCATGAGCCAGAAGAAGGTGAGAATCTAGATGAGTTGAAGAAGTCCACACTCGGAAGTTATATCAATAAGGCTGCTGGTAGCATTAAAAGATCGGGGTACGAATCAGGACGCGCCGGACAAAGATTTAAAGATGCTGATGATACAATGAATGCCGCTGCACCTAATCCAACTAGAAGAAATGTCAGGCAACTCGCGGCAAGAGCAAAGAACACCGCAATACGAGATTACCGCAAAACAGAACGAATAACAAAAAAGAGACAAAGTGGAATTCAAAGGGCAGTCAAGAAACTTGGTGAAGCAAGCAGTATGGTGTATGGAAAGTATAAGGCACAAAATACAGGTAAGCAAGACAGACACGGATTCGATAAGTATGATGTCAGCAAGGGTGATAAAGTTATAAGCCGTGGAAAAACTGAGAGACAAGCAACCCAAAAACTAAACAGAGTTCGCCAATTACAACAGAAAAAAGCAAACATAAAACTAAAGTTGGGTGAAGGTTCACTTAACGAATTAGATAAAAAAACTCTCCGAAGTTATGCAACTAAAGCAAGAACTCAAATAACAAGAGACCTTTACACAGATCAAGGTAAGCACAAACCAAGCACAAACAGACGAGCAAAAGGTCTTATGAAAGCGAAGGAAAGATTAGGCGAAGACTACCAATGCCCAAAAGAATTACAAAAATACAACATGAAAGGTGCAGGAGTTGGTATCCCTGCAATCAATAACAATGTTTTCGGAACAAATGGTTTCAAATCAAATAAAAAGAATGCAATCAAAGAAGCAGTAAAGATAAAACTAAATCCCGCAACTAAAATTGGACATGAAATTACTGCCGTTGGACCTGGTGGTAAAAAAACTGTAACTAATAGACAAGACATGCCTGGTAAACCAGATGTTAGATCCTCGAAAAAGTAGTGTGATATACACATAGAGAAAGTTAACGTAATAAAAAGATAATTAGTCACACGGGAAAAAGCCTCTTTCTAAGAGGTTTTTTCTTATTATTAGCCATTTCTCTTATACATAATATATGGAATGAGAAAGACAATTTTATATGTTTTAGCGTCCTTACTATGTTTAACAAGTTGCACAGCAACTACCATAACTCCTCCGCCACAAAAAATAGAAATAAAAGAAACCCCGAAACCACCGGGTCCGTTCACATATCTCCTCAGAGATTTGTGGCCTGATCCATATCAGTTTGTTGGTTCAATTAACTATTCAGAAAACAACAAACTCATTGGTACTGGTGTTTTAATTGAACCAACATTGGTTCTTACTGCTGCACATGTTACAGAAGGGAAGGAAGATTTGGTTTGGACAGAAACGGACGGTGATAAAATCTGTATCAAGGAGGTGATTTATTACACAGAACATATTCCCGGCGTTTACGGATTTCACGATATAGCGATCATAGTTTTGGAACATCCATCAGATGAGTCTCCCGTAGAATTACTCGAACCTGACGACTCAGTTTATAAGAGAATGCCTCTTACTACAGTGGGGCATGGCCATGGTATTAAGAGATACAGTAACTCTGGCACCTTTTGGTACTACGGTAGACTCATCTCAAACCCGCAGTTCATGGTCATGCTCCCACTAAAGGCATCTATCTGGTTCGGTGACTCTGGTGGTGCAGTCCTAACCAGAGAAAACAAACTCATAGGTATCATGGCAAACTTCAGTGTGACTGGTGGACTAATATTTGAGAACGCTTGTGCAAGTGTTGAATATTATAAAAGTTGGATAGAGGAAATAAAAAATGAACAATTACTGGAAACAATGGATAGATAGTAAGGTGCATCAACTTTCAACTCCAAGTGGAGCGATTGTAGCGATAGCATCATTCGTCGCGGGAATACTATTGGTAAAATTTATACAAGGAAATTAGTTTTGAATTTAGACTTGATAGAACTAGCACTTTTAATATCGCTAATCATTCTATCATATCGAATAGAAGAAACTGGAGATAAATAGTTGTAGGAGATTCTAATGATTATTGCAGGAATAGACTACAGTATGAGAAGTCCAAGTATATGTGTATTTGCGGGGACAGAAAAGGAAGCGTTTACATTTGAAAGATGTAAGTTTTATTTTCTAACCGAAACAAAGAAGTATGCAGAATTCTTTTTAACCAATGTATATGGTTCCAGATTTCAAGATTGGAACTGTGAATACCAGAGATATAAAAGCATTGCAGACTGGGCGATGGATAACCTTCTAGGATGTGAACACATCGCAATAGAAGGATACTCTTATGGTTCAAAGGGTAAAGTTTTTCATATCGCAGAGAACACTGGTGTTCTTAAGTATAAGATATACAATAGCGGCGTTCCACTCGAAGTTATTCCTCCAACAACAGTGAAGAAGTTTGCAACTGGTAAAGGTAATGCAGACAAAACTATGATGCATAAATTCTTTAAAACTGATACTGGTATCGATCTGAAGCAAGAAATAACTCCAGACAAAGGAACAGTGGATAACCCTGTTTCCGATATTGTTGATTCTTATTATATTTGCAAGTACCTGCATGATAAAGTACTTGACTCATACACATTCTAAGATTCTTTTTTGAATGTCCTGAACACAAGAACAGTAGCAACAAGAACACAAATCAACCACACAGTAATCCACATACCATTATGAGATAAGGATTCTGTTGTTTGTTCTGCCGTTTGTTGCGGAATTTTTCCCACTGGTGTTGTTGATTTTATTCGCATCGCATCACTGCACCCAGTTAAAAACAAAATCATAAGCAAAACTAATTTATTCATGTCGAAGCCTTTCCAGCAGCATTACCAAAGTAGAATCCTACAATGGTTAAAAGAATCTGTCTGTTCTCTTCGGTGAACAGATAACCATATACCTCTTGGAATTTGATGCTAGTATTACCACCAAAGATACCAAGGAATGAACCACTCTTCTCTGTAACCTCTACCACCGTAGGAATGCTAAAGAATGGTAGAATGAATGGTGCAAGTATTGTACCGAACAATATAGTAACAACAATAATTCTTCTGATGATTTTACCAGCGTCAACACTTACTCGTTTAACAGCGAGATCAGCACTTTCGTCCTGTCTCTTGGATCGTGCCATTGCTCTCTCGAACATTTCTTTCTGATCTTTTCTCTTCTCTGCTAGGTATCTAAACAGAAATCCTGTTAAACTGCTACCAATCAGAGTAAGAAACTCTGGTGTTAAAAATGATGTAAGCATATTTTACCTTTTTGATGGTGGAATAAGGTATGCCATTATTCCCGTGGTTGAATCTTTAATAACAACAGGCTGACCTGGATTTCGATGACAATATGTTCGGATATCTTGGTTGTTGATATCTTCCATATTCATTTTCTTACTCCATCTTTCGTATTTCATTCTACCACGCATACATTTATTGTATTCTTCGCTGGTTAAATTGAACACGGCACAACCTGCAAATTTCTCTTGTACTTTTTTCTTTTTCTTTTTTCTTCCACCCAGTCCCATAACAGGATCATATCCCGCAAGGTTGGGGTTTGAAGTCTGTGCTGCCTGTCCTACACCGAAACCACCACCACCCATTGAGTTGGCAACATCTTCTGGCAAATTCTGTAATAATTGTTTAAAGGTCTTCATAGTAGTATTTATACATCATGGATCTTTTGGATTCATGATCTTCCACCTTTCGTAATAACGAGTTTGGTTTGTTTCTGTACGTTTGCTCTTATTTACTTCAACATCTGCACACGCTTCGCCAGATTCTGTTGAAGCAAACCCACACTTCCTTGCCATACATGCTTTGATTTTATTCCAATAACCCTCTGTGTTTTTATTACAATGTCCCTTCGGACCACCATTGTGCATTCTTGCTATGTCTTCACAAGTAAAACAAGGTCCAGAGTCTGGATCGGTTGGGTGTATAATCGGACCATGTCCCTTGCAGGCAGGATTTCTTGTGTATCTTCTCCTCCAACAATCCATTAATTTTTTACTTCTTCTTTCTTTCTCTTCACAACACGCCGCATCGTTTCCGCATGGTTGACATAATGATTCTCCGTATCCATCCGCACAGACTTCACAACAACTATTATCATAACCACCATCACCGTTTGAACATGGTCCTACAGGACCGCATATATCGTGAACATAGTCTTGATGATCTATTTGATAAGGACCACAATCACAACCAAGACCTGTTTCACATCCAGTGGCCGGTGCATCACATCCTGTATGATCTGGATCTGGTTTAAGGTTGGAGGGATTGGTAACAGGAGAACCTTCCCCACCACTCTCTCTTTCTTTGATACAGTCATCCAAACATTCCATGCAAGGACAGCATGTGTTGATACGAGGATAATTATCTGGATCTGGAGTTGTTGATGGTTTCGGGTTTGTCTCTACATCAACTGCGTTTGGACCTCTAAGATAAGCAGGAGTTTTTGCCATCTTATCCTTCCGATTCTTTTCTTGCTTTCACACGATCAGCAACGGTTTGTTTTCTTGCTTTGTTTATCTTTCCGTTGTTTATTTTTGCAACAGCACTTCGTCTTTCATCAAAAGACGGATTGGTAGGAAGTTTGATACCACCGATAGTTGTTGCTTGCTTTTGATTTGGTGAAACAGGCATCCTTGAAGACTGCCTTCTTTTCTTTCTTCTTTTGTTACACCCACATCCCATCAGACATTCCTCGTTACATTGAGTATCTTCTGTATCTGTAGTTCACATTGTGTTTCTCTTTGACCTCCCGGCCAATACAAATAATCTTTCTGTTTGTTCTTTTTGAGGTTCAACAGAAGAGGAAGAGTGGCCTTTTCGATCTCTTCCAATTTTGCTTTGAGAAGTTCATCGTATTGTTCTTTTACTTGGTTTGCACCATCACATGTGGAGTTCATTTGCAGAATCAAATCTAACTTGTCCTGCATCTCTTTGATTTCGTCTGGTGTTGTGGGATCATCTAGTTCTACAAGTGCGTTGAGTTCATCCTCATCTGCCGCAGTAAAACCAAAATCAAAGTCTCCGTTTAGAAATTCTTCTGGTATCTCTCTATTGTTTGCCATTTCTATTCTCCTTGAAGAAGTTCCTTGAATTCTTCGTTAGTTGAAAGACTATCCACATCAACTCCATTCTCGAATAGATAATTTCTAATTTCACCTAATACCATTTCACCATCTGCACCTACCTTCTCCGCTTCATCCTTGAGAAGAATCATTGCAGTGGGTAGAGTTCTGAGTTGTGCCCTAAATTTTGGATCAGGAACCCGATCCATTGCCTTCTTTAAGTTAATCATGAGTCTGTTGAAGGGACTCACTGAGTCTCTTTCTTTTTTAGTCTCTAACTCATCTACTTTCTTGAGAAATTTTCCCTTTGCGTCGATGATTCCTAGTTTATATGCTTCCATCTTAGTGAAAGGATCGGATATAATTTTAATAAATTTAAAGACAGTAAATGCACTGATCACTCGACTTGCATCGCTCATGTCTCCTGCTTCATATAAATTATTTTCTTTTAGTATCATTTCAATCCTCTTAGCATTGTATTGATTTTATGATCTGTTGGAATTTCTTGTAATTTTACTTCTGGTATCTGGACTGGTAGTAGATTTAGATATTCTAGAAATGATTTTAAATATGAATGAAACCTATCTTCTATCTTGTGAAAAAGTATTCTAGAACTTGCCTCTGCACCAAATACGTTACTTAATATGATGATATGATTCAATACTAGTCTCTCTCTCAGTAAACCTTTCTTATCGTATCTTCCCAGCAACCTCTTTATATACTTTATTCGATTTAAGTCTTCGTAAAACTCATCCATACCCAAACACTGAGGATTGGTGTACATCTTCATTGCGAACATCATAAAATTGTTTTTGTCGAGTGACTTAAAATCCATAATAAAAAAAAGAAGATTGACTATTCAGCGTTTGGAATAATTTTTGCATCCATTTGATACAATCCACTATCCTCCTGATATACATCTATAGATAAAGCCATACCAACTCCACCATTGAACTCGGAGATATTATCACCTTTATAGAACCCTTGTCTTAGATCATGTGTGGGAGTTGTTCCGAAAGAACCACCATACCTATTGAGTGGAAGTTTTAAGTTTTCCTCTGGTGTGTATGTTGATGTGTTGTTCCATTCAAAATCAAGTCCTGCTAGATTGAGTTTGTGACGAATCGTCGCAATCGCTGCCTTTGGTTCCATGAACTCCATTTGAGTAAACGCATTTAAGAATGCATTGAGTCTTCCTAATTGCTCTGGGTGTTCGATTCTATGAACACCGAAATCACTGTGGGCGCTTCTAGCAGCACCACCGGAAGTTTCTTGTCCTTCGGTGATTGGTTTTAGATTTTCTTGTAATTCTTTATAACTTTTCATGTTTATCTCCAGTAGATTGTGGTTTACCCTACTATTTATTGTTTTTTAGTTCCTGCCAGTTCCTGTTCCAGTTGTATTTCGATTAGATTTCTTGCAGTTGTTATTTCAGAAACTACTTCCTCTATATCGATTATATCAGTTTTTGTCCAACTACACCACTGACACATGATATATCCTATTACTAATCCCTGTCTTCTAATGGGAAGGAATGAGAATGATATGACATTACTATTCTCCATGAACTGCTTACACCAAGAATCTTCCATATCCGATACCATGTATAGTTGTGGATCGTCCTCAAGAAGCAAGTTTAAACCATCTATGCACATAGAAAGAAGTAAGTCTTTCTTGATTCCCATCTCAGATGAAACTCCCTTTTCGAGTGATTCATGAGTAAGGGACATCTTTTTCATCGAGATACCGTCTAAGAAATGACCACTATTATGGAATTGAACCAATTGACCTCTTGCACAATCTGTCTTGACTCTTAATTCAGTGAGAGTCTCATGGACTCTGGTGTGAGTTTGCCAGAAGCAAGATGTGGGGAACTTCAACTGTTCCTTGGTTTTCAATGTGTCTAATAGCATTACACTTTTCCCTTTCAGCACTTTATATATGCCAAAAGTCACTCCCACTACGATTGCTCCTATAGCAACTCCCAATTCGATCCAATGATCTACTCCCATCAATCCATCTCTTTCTTGAACTTAGCATCAATAGTCATATGGGGTGTATTTTTTAGATATTTTTTTAGCAATTCCTTTGTTCCCATATCACCGGCACCATGTTCTTCGTTGGTTCTGCCCTTGTTATTATTTCGTCCTCTGTTGTAATTCGCAGATGTTATGCTTATATTGGAAGAGGAGTTGTTTAGTGGATTACCGTCCTTGTGATCTATATCCTTCCCGTCACCGACCTTCACCTGTCCTTTTCTTATTCTCTTGTTTCTCTCATTTGTTCTTGAACTTCTTCTTGCTCTTTGTTCTGGTCTTGCGTTATATTCTTTTTGCCTTTTTGCTCTCTTCACCGGATCTTCATCTTCCGATACTGTGTACTCAGGAAGAATTTTCAAGAACTCCTCGGACAGTTCAGGGCAATCACCTATACTTACAAAGTATGATAATTCATGTGCGAAGGACTGGATTGTATCCTCTGGAATGTATAGGTTTTCATATCCTTCTGTCCATCTTAGAACATCTTCAATGATGCTCATGTTAGTCCCGATATTGTCAAGAACATGGAAGTAGTCTATGAAGAACTCCTCTCCTTCCTGAATATCTCTGGTTGCTGTAGCATGAAGACCACCATCAACTCGTTCGAGAGTTATATTGGCATTTTTGTGTGAGTGATTTGTAAATCTACAGAAGTCTGTTCGTTGGTATGTGGGTGTATTTTCCATCAAGTCCAAGAGATATAGACTTATGGTTGCTCCCTCTTGAATGTCTATTTTTGCAAATGTTCCAATACCATGTGTGGTTGACTCTCCAAATTTAGTTGCAGAACCTTTTGGTACGCAGTTTGGAACTCTCTTCCCACCTTTCATTTTATATCCTTGTTGAACATGTGTGTCCCAACATTCATTCAATTGAACGGATTCTTTCAACCCAAGTGCATCCATCCATACATCTGCACCCGCACTGATAATTCTATCGCTGATGTTTCCATAAGAGATATTATTCTTATCACGAACCTTTGCGTTTGGATGTTCAACATCAAGAATCATCTTGCGAAGTTTGTTGTCAATTTTGTCTGCTCGTAGCATAATGAAACGAACCTTACCACCCTTGGATTGAACTCTGGGAGTACCAGTCACATACTTCTTTACTGCTTGCTTAACTTGCTTTGCAATTGCGGCGGTGTTGTCTTCATTTATGCAACCACAATCTTCTTTCTGTGTTGCAATGTTTGTTCTTGGATTATAGTTATAATCCTTCGGAGACTTACCATCCTTCTTCGCTGCTCTATCCTTTGCTCTACCTGCGGCACCCATCGAGTCTCTCTTTTCTCCATGTGTAGTCAAGTCGTTCGTTCCCTTTTTAAGAACACCACGTTTTTGCAACTGTGAAGTGGCGACTGCGTATGCTTTATTTTTTTCCATTCCTTTATCTCTCAACTGTGTTACCAGTCTGTCAAGAATGTCTGGTTCAGTCAGCACACGGAATGATTCGTCTAGGTCTTCGCCTTCTTCTGCTTCCTTCTGGTAATCTCTATAATCCTCTGGATTTTCGATTGGAATTCTTGTTGTCTTTCCGTTGATTACAATCTCAGTGTGCTTACCAGATGTATTCTCTGCGAATGTGTCTGCTAGATTTCCGTGTGTTACATCCATTTCAATTTCAGCACCGAAGAACTCTAGGAGTTTTTGTGGATCATCCCCAATAGACTCCATTGCTTTTTTCACTTGGTTTTTTGGATGTTCTGTATCACCATTGAACTCAAGAAATGCCTGTACATTTTCTTCACCCATGAATCCGCCACTTGTGGTGAGTCCAAGAACAGACCACCAACTATAGTTTCCTTCTTTCCCGGTTGCTTTGGATATTTTTTGACTGCTCTTGAGACGCACGGATACGTTCACTTGCTTCAGTAGTTTAGTTACGAACGGACTATTCGGTCCACCGATTTCTGTGAGTGCTGCCTTTGTTCCATCTTTCTCAGCAGTAACCATGTGAGTCGCCATTGCTTTCTCTTGACAATCATTACACACATCCTGACCACAACAACCACAGAATTTACCACAACCAGTTAATGATTCGTAAATTACATGTCTCTTGAACTCTTCACTCTCCTCGAATAGATTTTCAATATTACCCATGATCCTCTTATGAGAAGAGTTTGCATTCTTCAATCTATCGATTGTCTTTTCATTGTAGTTTGGAAAGTCTGCTTTGTTTGGTGGTTTACCAACTACATCTTTCCACTTGACACCCTTGGAGCCTGGTGATCCGTCCTTCTTCCACCAATCTGGTTCTCTATCGCCTGGTGTTTTTACGACACCACCGTCCAACCACCATGACGTTGGACCCATACCCGCACCAAGACTATCTCTGTCGTATGATTTAGCAATGTCCTCTTTGATTGATTGAATCGCTTTTATTGCTTTCGCTTCACCTGACATTGGAGTTCGTTTGCAATCAGTTCCTTGTCCGTCTTTATCGACTCCCTTGCAACCACGCATACGGTTCATCGCAGTTTCGAGTGTTGCCATGGATTCTTCTGCACCACCAGACATGAGTTGTCCATCACCAATTTTCATTGATGCTCTTATTGACTCTCCGGTCTTTTTATCTTCCCAATACAAATCAGTCTTTGGTGTTTTATCTCCTGCTTTATTTCTTTGCCAAGTGTCAGACAAAGTGATAGGAGGTCCACCCTTACCATAGTGTTTTGCTTCAAAGTTTTCTGGTATAAGTTTACCCAGAGTATCCCACATTCTTCTACCAGCACCTGTTAGTGTCACACTCTGTGCTAATATTTTTTGATCTCCTGCACTTATGTCCGCAGCATCTAAACATGCTTTCATTTTTTTACCAGTCAAATCGTGACAACCATGTGCAGCAGCGACTAGAGCGAACTCTGCATCTACCGCCTTGTGTCCAGAAGAGGGGAATGTGTCTCCCTTTTGTTTATCTTTCTTCCCTTTGGGTAGGGGTTTGCTTTCAATTCCGAATTGTTTCGCATATGGGTTTTTGTATGCTTGTGCTAACTCTGCTTCTCTTGCATCTTTTTGTTGTTGCTGCTGTGCTTCCATGTCAGCAAGTTGTTGATTTGCTTGAGCAGTGCTAAGTTTTGACTGAGCAATTTGTTGTGCATCGGACGCCTTTTGTAGTTCTGGATTTACTTCCTGTTCTGGTGCTTGCTGTCCCTGTTGTCCTTTTTCTGTCTGTTGCGCCTGTGCAACCTTGTCACAATTGACACCCAATGATTGTGCTGTTTCACCACAAACAAATCCTGGCTTATTTGAAATTGATTTTGCTTGACCTGGTTTTACTGGTTTTGAAGATTTGATTTGATCTATTTTGGCATCTTTGAATAGAACAATCTCAACCTCATCTCCTCTTTGTATTTCTACAGGATCGGTTGGTTGTAGGTTGGGAAACTTTTTCTGTTTGTCAGAACGATTATCAGTTTTACCGTCTGCTCGTTCACCTCTTTTTCTTGCTGCATCTACCTTCTTAGCATCCAGTCCTCTGTCCTGTGCTTTTTGCTTTTCTCTATTTACCTTATCCTGTGCCGCAACTCTACTAGAAACTTTGTCTCTAGGTCTCGCTCTCGGAACTGCTATCTCCTCCAAGTATTCTTCAAACATGATGTCGATGTGTTCGTTAGTCGGTGCGATTGCTTTTACAGGATCTTTACTAGTCATTCGTTTTCTAACCTTATCTAGTCTTTCCTTCTCTGCTTTGTTCATTGCAGGAATGAGTCGTTTTGAAATTCTTTGAATTGCTTTCTTCTTCTTTTTTAGTTTTTCGCTGATTCTTTCTCTTTCCATGAATGAAACTTCAGACCATGATCTACCCTTATGAAACCTTGAGCGAATTTTCTTAATCGCTTGCTTGTTTGCTCTTGCAACCAATTGTACTTTTGTTTTTCTTCTCTTCTCTCGAAGTTTTCTAACCCTAGCACGTTTCTTTGCAGTCTTCTTCATACGCATAGAAAGTTTTCTTCTTGCCTGAAGTGTTAATTCGTTCAACTCTGATTGTTCATTGACAAACTCTGCAAACTCGTCATAGTTGAACCACGACTCTTCAATCTTTCCTCGGATACCCATACCTCTTCGGACTGCATAAAACAAATCCATCACATCTTTACTTGACACATGAGATGGGACTCCCAACCGAAACGCATCTATATTTCCCTCTGCTGCCGCTGCTCTCATCTTAGATGCAGACATACCTTCAACACCTTCTGCATCTGGATCTCTATCACCAGCAGATACCACTTCAAAATTTTTGATGTTCTCGTATCCCTTTTTGCCAATATACTTCTTGATTCCTCTTTTGAATTCAGGAACTCTATCGGAACCCACTACCATAGTGACATCACTATATCCTTCTGCACTCAATTTCTGAAGCACTGCATATGGATTACCAGAGTCCTTGTTCACCACGACGTTTCTATCGTTCAGAACCTTCTTCATGAATTTTGATTTGCTTGTTGGTGAGAGGGGATTTCTCTTTGGATCTTTGGTGTTGCTACCGTAAATCCTATATTCAGCATTCCTTTTTCTCGCCTCTTCTTTCACGCGAGTGGCAAGTAGGTAATGACCAGTAGTAGGTGGGTTGAATCTACCGAATGTAAAAACAATTTTTTTCATTTAAAGACTCCTAAATGCATCCCTATATGTATAAAAAAACTGGAGAGTATACATACAAGTACACTCCCCAGTTTTGTATTTTAACCCCACCGACTTTCATCCGTAGGTTCAGTTATATCTGGACCACCTCCTCTCAAAAACTGAAAGTCGGTGGGGTTTATTTTATCATTTACTCCACGGTAATTTTGTTTTTACCCAGGTCCACAGAGGCGTTCCTATCAAGGCGCCAGCGACAAATACAACGATTGTGTAAAATACTGTTCCGAGTGCTGAGTGTAAAAATTCCATGAGTTTCTCCTAAATGATTATTTATAAACCTTCCTGCAAGTAAATCCTTTGTGGTGCTTCCTTTCGCCTCCCATCACTTTATAGATGGCTGATTTGTTTAAGTCGTTTTCCCGGCAAAACTTCATTAGATTATCAACTAAATGCGTTTTACCTTCATTATCCTTAAACTCATACATCGGCGTCTTTTCAATCACCTCTTGGGATTCACTACTATGTATAGTTTGCCACTCCCAGAACCTACCTTTTTTTACAAATTCTCCACCATGTTCTTCAACAAATTTACCTCTCCATACATGGGACTTGCTGTTATCGTTCATTTTAACCCATGTTTTACTGTTTCTTCTGTTTACTAAGTCTTTGTTCATATCTTTCTCCTTCAACAGTCAACTTTCACTTAGACCAGTTTTTTGGTACAGTGAAGTTGGCTTTACTAAATTCTAAACGGTCAACAAGTTTCACTGCATTACTAGTATACTTATCAATACCAACGAACCCCTCTGGTGCAGTCACCTTGAAACCATCCGAGGTTTGAATGAATGTTCCAATTGACTTCACCGACTCTAATTTCCTTACAAGAATTATCTTTGCTTCTGTAAGTGAGGCATGTAAAGAGAAGACAGAATCCAGTTCTTTATTTTTGGTATTTAGATATGTTACCATCTGATCCCTTGTTGATTCTCTTCTCTTCTTTGCCTCTTCAGATTTAAGACCGTCAATTTCTTTCTGTATTTTGTCATTCATGAATGTTATGAATTCCTTGGTAGAAAGAGTTGTTGAACCTTGTCTTACTTTAGAGTTGGCGTAAATATTTACATTGTCAATTACTTTCTTGTTCATTGCAATTTCATCTAAAAACGATTTTGCTGATTTTAATTGACCCTTTGCTGTAGATAGTACGGAGGAGAGTGAACTTGATTCTGTCTTTGTTAGTGTTGCTGTTCCACTTACGTCTTTGAAATCTGCATCATCAACCCAAACGGAACTATTTCTTTTTAGATTCTTTACGTTTGCACCAAACGATGCAGACAGTTTAGACATGCTGCTACCAGTGTATGTTGTGTGAAACACAATTCCCATCTTCGCCCGGTTAACTTTTTTACCGGCATCAGAGTCAACGGGTAGTGCATATGTAATTGTATTTGGTGCGAAGGTGTAGTGTGATTCACCATTGATGTTCTTCGTTTTTATATCACCCGGTCCAAACATCATGTCACCTTGGAGTATTCCTTTGATGGGAAGTTTCTTCAGGTACTTCAATGCTACTGCCAGTTTATCTGCGACTCCACCTTTATGATTCTTTCGTATGTCAGAAATGGTGTAGTTAATCTTCGGTGTCTTGTTGAATACACTCTTTGAACCAACAAAGAACTTACCATTCTCTGGATTGATACCACATACAATTGCAGGCGCACCGTCCCACTTGACTGTTGCATTTGTTCTGGACTTGCTGTTACCATCGAGCATCTTTGCAATCTCTTCCAAAAATGAAACTGCTTCCTCTGCTCTTTTACTGCCCTCAAACACCAAGTCCTCAACATGTGTCATGTGGACATTCTTCGCTGCTTCCGAGATGAACTCCAAGAACCCTTTCATGATGTTTCTGAAATGTACTCCATGAATGATTTCATAGTCTTTTTCACTATTGTTCCTTCATTTTTTCCAAAGTAAAACGGCATCCTCGGCCTGTTGGGAAGTTGATTGTAGTTTGGCCATGTGGGCCCGGATGGAGAACTAAACCCCGGAGTTGCTTCGCCGGGTCCGTTGTACGGATTAAAGAACTGTCTGATGTAATCCCACCAAGGCCTGTGCGGGGGCCCGATTGGTTTGTGGGGCGCCGGCTTCGGGTTCACATACGGTAAGCCTGGGAAGGGTAAATCGGGATCATTCGGATCTATCGGCTTTGGTTTACCGTGTAGGGGACTCCACCAGTGCGGTGCTATTTGATATCCCGGTGGTTTAGGCTTAGGCATTTCATATCCCGGCTGCTGATGATTTGGATCATTGTTGAGATCATCCCACGGAACGAATTGACTCGGATCAACTCTGTCACGGTGATAATAATTCGGTTTAACGGGTTTAGCATTTTGAGGAATGGTGTAGCCGGGATCCAGTGGATGTGTTTCAACAGGATTACCCTCTGTAGGATCGTTAGGGAATCTAGGAGCATATTTATCTGGTCGTTGATTCGGATTTAGTTGATCCTGTCTCCATCGACGATACTGTTGATTTTGTTGAGGAGTGAAGTCATTATCAGGATCTACATCATTGTCATCCTGCTCTTCGTTTTCATCCTGCTCTTCGTTTTCATCCTGCTCTTCGTCATTGGGATCATCAGGTTCATCGGGACCACCAGAAGGATTACTTCTCTGTTGTGCTTCACCAGTATCTTTGATGTCCCATCCAACATAATCTTCTGCATTATCTTTGTTGAAGTCGCCTGGTTTAGACCACCTATTCGTCATCAATTCAGAATTGGTTTTATGAATTTTGTCTGTAACCGATTCTGCATGTTTAGCAAAGTCGGCCTTTGCTTTGTCTAAATCTTCGAGTCCCCTGTCATCTCTTCCTTCAAAATCAATTGATGTGGAGAATGACTTAGCCAGTTCCTTTGAGGATTGCACTAAGTCTTTAAGTTTTTTCTGATTTATTGCTCTCATTATGTTGCTAGGATCTGATTCATCAAACTCGATTCCAGAAGCCTTTGCTTGTGCAACAAGATTACTATACTGTTCTGCGTCGAGTCCCCAACCTATACCTGCTTTTCGTATTTTTCCAGTAGGCGGAGAAGCATTAGGTTTCGATGGGATGACATTTCCTTTACCATCACTACCTTTACCATCTGAACTAATTATGTTTGCAATACCACCGGAATCTGTACCCGCATCTGCTGATCCAGAATTATTCACAGACATTATTTCGTTAAGCAATGTTCTAAATGTTTTCATATCATTCTCCAATAATGGCTTTCTATGAAACTATTTATACATTATTCATACTAGGAGTGCAGGATTAGCATTGTGATAATTCTGAATTGTTCTGTATAGTTTTGGCACATACTTCACAGGATTACCAGTAAACACTTGACATGGTTGTCCATTTTCAGATCCAACTATGATATTGAACTCACGAATGGGAGTGTTTGTTCTTTCATGCCACATGATTGCATATGCAGTACCTTGCAGGTAGTAGTTGTCAATGTCTTCTTCTCGTTTCTGTCGAGTACTACCCTTGAAGTCAATGATGCTGAGTTTACCATTATACTCTGCAACACAATCTACCCTACCAGCAAGTGCCAGTGTGTCGCTCCAGAGTGGTACTTCGAGTGCTTGAATATTATCAATGTTATCAAGTGTGCTTTTCATTTGTGTGAACAAAGATGCCACTAATGGTCCGTAGGAGAGCAAATCTATGTCTTCATTGTTAAGGTAATCCTCAATGAGTTTGTGAAGTTTATTTCCACGATTGAGTACTCGTCTCGACTCTTTCGGATTCTTTCTTCGCCATTCTGCAAAGAATGCTTTCTTCTCAAACCCAGTCACAGTAGTCACACTAGGATACTTTCCACCAGGCGATTCGTAGAAACGAGTGCCGGTATTGTCTGTGAAACTTCTGAACTCTTTGAGTTCAACGGGGGGACTAGTATGTGTAAACTTCTTCTGCATATTCATAGTATAACTCCATTGTATTAAATTTCAAGAACAATCTTCATAATATGTAGTTGTGTTTTCAACCTGCTGGTTTTGCCTTTTTCCATTTGCTTGCGAGTGCTGAAATTCCACCACGAACTGCTCCGCCAACCTTTCTCGCCATACCACCGATATTTGCTCTTGTCTCAGGGTTTCTTAGTGCCTTTGCTCCTCTGTATGCTGCATATCCTGCTCCAGCAAGTGCCGCACCTTTTAACGCACCACCAATGATACCCTCTTGTACATTTTCGTTCTCTGTCATTCTATTCATAATACTTCTTCTTGCATATGGATTGTTGCTACCACCACCACCGTAAGTGGCAGAAGAGTCCGCTTTTCTATTTTTAAGAAACTTCGATCTTGCTGCTAATGCACCACCAAGGACTGCACCACCAGCAACTGCTTTAGCGCCAGGAATTCTTGAAGCGGCCATTGCTCCTCTTCCGATTGTTCCTGCACCTTTTGCAACACCTCTTGCAACACCTGCAATTTTTTTTGCCCATGACTCATTTATTGTTGATTCTTTCATTACTTTTTCCTTACTTGGTTTTGCGTATCTTCCCCGTGGATCTGGTCTTTCGGGGGGACCTGGTTCTTTAGACTCATCATCATCTCCCAGTTTACCATCGTAACCAACCTCTCTTGGATCTATTAAGGAGGATAATTTTCGAGACCTTGTGTTCGATGAATCTCTATATGCTTCCCAGTCTCTTCCGCTGGTTCCATCACCCTCTGCACCTCCACCTGCAAGTGAACCGGAACCCTTCATCTTATTTACAGCACCAAGAACACCCGCAGCAGTTGCCGCACCTCTTGCAAATTTAGCAGACTTTGAACCACCAAACGCCCATCGTCCTGCTTTCGCCGCCCAAGGTGCTAACCTTGCTGCCGCAGAACCGATGCCGAGAAGAAGCGGAGCGATCTCATCGAGTTGATGTTGGTTGTACATTCTACTGTTCATTTGGCACCGTTGAATCCTCACCAGCAGTTTTGCTTTTCTTGAACATTTTACCCACTGCTTTCCCTGCTAGGTGTCTTCCTACCATACCAGCAGCCTTCATTGCAAGTGGTGCAAGGAAAGCAATCTCATTCACTTGTTTTTTTTTACGCTGTTCATTGTGCGTTTTGCAATATTTCTGACTCTTGACATTGTATTACCAATATCAGAAGGACGAATAGTCTTGGTATATTGCTGATCTTTAGTTGGACGGGATGAGTCTGGACCAGTCTTGACGAGTGGTGAATTGTTACCTTCCTCGACTGCATCAGTCCAACCACCGAATGCTTTACCTGCACCAAGTGCCGCTGCTGCCTTTGCTACGATCTCGTCTACACTATCTGTCACTGGTTTGCTCATGTCCGGTTTTCCGTCTGCGTGCATTGGATTGCTGCTTTTGTTTTCGT